>Ga0209700_108884_pt1 | contig 12314 bp, 5 predicted proteins | sample SiratroredBW_FD_187528 | JGI IMG/M metagenome (GOLD analysis project Ga0209700, IMG submission 187528) | Root nodule microbial communities of legume samples collected from California, USA - Siratro red BW (SPAdes) (version 2) | ecosystem: Host-associated > Plants > Roots > Nodule | place: USA... | reverse complement strand
TATTTACAAACCAGGCTTCCTATTATATATATATATATATATATATATTAAACAAAAATCTTAACAAATACAAAATAGCACTTGCCTCTCCACGTGTGAAAAAGGGTCGGTGTCTAATGGTTCTATTAATTCGTGCACCTCCCTCTCCTTAAATGGGCCGTATGAATTAATTTGGGCCTGTTTGCGGGTCCACTCAAGAGAAGATCTTTGAGATTCTTGCACCGAACGCATTCTTCCTGCACCTACTTACACTAAGCAAAATAATCATTATGTTTTTAATAAAAAAATTAAATAAATCTATATTTTTTTAACCTTTTTTTATATTTTGAAATTATATATATATATATATATATATTTAGAATTATATCGTATTTTGAATTTATACAATTCAAAATAAAAAATTATATTTTAAATTGTATAATTCGAAATACAAAATAGAAAAAAAAAGTATGTTTGAAATTTCGAAAAAAATATAGGAATGCAGCACGAAGTCATGAAGGTGAAGGAAGAAGGCGTCGTTGCACCATATGGGCATTCTATAACTCATCCTCTCCCCCTAACTCAGGTCCTTTCCTTCTTGCAAATTGACATGAGCTTTACCAAATTCTTATATTTTATAGTAGTGTTTTACCTTTTTTTCATATTGGTTAATACACGACTTTGGTGAATAGCTAAGTTAAGCGAAAAGATCTTGAAAACCGTTGCTGTGTAAAAGGCAGGGGAAAAAGGCAGGCCAAGTTTAAGCATAACTTTAGACTAAAAATGAGTGCAGTGAAGAGGACTTCGTTGTATAGTGGCCGGTTAATTAGATGAGAAATGTACGTTTATAAATTGGGGGTTACTTAAAAGGTTATATCATATTTATGTACTTTATGCATTCATATAATAGTACTTTTTTTACTCGTCTTTTAAAATATGGGTCTTATTTGCAGAAGATTATGGTGTTAATTTCTTTCATCGTGTGACTGATTTTTATTTTATTTTTTATGTTCAGTGTACTTGGTGCAGCACTAATTGTGTGTGGCTTGTACCTGGTGTTGTGGGGTAAAAGCAAAGAAATGCAACCACCAACTGATTTGGAGAGAGAATTAAGAACGACTGAGGATGTTGTCGTGTCTGCGAACGAGAAGGGTGACCATGTTAGCAATTTGAGGTGAATAGTAAGAGCAACACGGTAACAAAGGTCATAAATGAATCTTTGGAAAATGGTGATCATGAACTGAATATTGAAAATAATAGTGGGAAGGAATTGATGTAGGCATGCATGGCCACTTCACCTCCCTTTTCTTCCTTTGTTAGGTAAGCAAACAGCTCCTACCTCCCTAACCTTAATCGTGGAGTTCACAATTACAGAAGAATCTTTCCATTACCCCAAAGTATTAAAGTAAAGAGAGTTATTTGTAGTTTATTCTCTTACTAATTTTTTTAAATGTAGTCTCCTTAAGAGTTATAATTTATAGAAAGATATGCAAAAGAAAGACCTATTTGAATATTAGTGTGATTGACCAACCTTGGCAGGAATTATATTAAATATTTAGGAACCAATTTATAATTGTATAGCTTAATGTATTATATATAGTTGAGATCATCGACTTTAAGATCACAGATGAAATTATATTATTTTGAAAAATCTTGCATAACACTTGTCAAGAACTTAAGACGACATATAAGTAAATAATAATTAAATATATTAAATATGTTAATCAGTCTGAACTGTTAGACTAAACAAGATTAATTTTTAAAAAATTGATAATTTGGACCTATTTTAAATAGTGCATTCGCTCACCTCTATAAATAGGTTGATACCATTAGGTTAAAGTGTGTTTTTAATAGAACTAAATACTTCAACTATTGAATATTGACTTGAGCATCAGATATCATTTTTAGGTACCTCCCCCACCCCTCCCCCCCCCCCTTCCCCTAATTTCGATTGAAACTCAACCAAAACTGATGAGTAAGACTACCAGATCAACAAGGCATAGGAGAAGACACATTTTCGGTTTTATTAGAACAATTAGCGTATATCATGGGAAACATGACTAAAAGGTTAGTAGACTCAAGAGTAAACACATGGTTCTACTTCTGACTCTAAAAAAGGAGATGACTGAGATGAAAAAAGGAAAAAATTGAACAAATTTGTGTCCTCAAACATGAAAATGAAGAAATGAAGAGAGGATGGAAGGGACTTATTCGCCCCAACCTTACGAGGAAGAATACTGAGAACCGATAACAAAAAATATAACAATGTTTTGTGATCTCGATAACAACTTCATCGTCGGCAAACACTTCAATAACATTGGGGAGTACTTGATGACACCCTTTCCTTGACAGACTAATGAACATTGAACTCCCTTTCAACTAGAAGGGATTAAGTGTAGATTAATGTTCATGTGTATGTGACCTAGATAGGCCTTTACACTCCATACAATGTGGTACTTTGTTGTTTTTTCAATACATCCTTAAAAGGAGCAGCATTGAGCTAATTTACCTGTCTTCCACCCTTCTTTATTGACTACTTTGAAACCTTAGTAGCAAAATTTGGAACGCACTTCGCAACAAGTTGACCACACCACATGACATCAATTGCCCTCATCAACATCTAATAGGAGAAGGGAGAGGCAGTGAGGCTCTTCATGGAGGGGTTTCAAAAAGTCCCCTTGAATATCCGAAATCTAAATCCAAAAGATAGCCCTCCATCACATGGTGATAACATTGAGACTAGGGTCATTTGCAGATAGTCTATGGAAGAACCTGGTCGCCGACTTGGATAAGTTTAAACAACAAGAATATCACTCTATACCTAGCTCACTTGGATGGAAGGAGGAGTGACCTTGCCGATATTACGAAAGACAGGACACCCAAATGGAATTCCACCAGGATGATGTGACAGGCCAAGGTCGACTAAAGCACGCTGCACTAATCGAGAAGGACAAGCTAGAGAAGCTTTGTAGGGGAGTCATAAATATGATAGCTAGAGTTTCCACAGGGGAGAAACATTAGTCTTAAGAAGAAAGAAACACCTTCATGTAGTACAACCGTAAATGTGGTGGCATTCCCACTTCGATGAAGGATGCTTCCTATCACCTTTACTAATGTTGACTTTAAAGCCATTGACCTGCACAAGACAACGTCATGGTTATTACTGTTGAAATAGAGAACTTTGTAGTAATAAAAACTATATTTGATCAGTGGAGCTCAGTAGACATACTGTACTGAAAGACTTTAATAAATTCAAATACTTGAGACTGAGATTCAACATGCAGTTTGGGGAGGGAAGATTACAAATTTGAACCATCAAGATACAGTACCTTTTAGTCGATGCTAGCATGTCACATAATGTCCTCTTAGAGAGGCCATTTCTTAACTAGTTAGGGGTGATAATCTCAACCACACATTTGACGATGAAGTTTCCCTCAGTGTCAAACAATATCATCATCACCACACATGTAGACCAAAGGTCAACAAAAGAATAAAAATTAAACCACCACAGTTGAGTTGGGATCATTTCGCCTAATGAGATCAACCAAGTCCAAGAAGGAACCATATTGTTGCTTTAACCGACCTGGATCCAAGGATAAATGATGTCTGAGTAGAACCTGGAGAGAATATTAGCCTGTTACAATTACGAATGAGAATTGGTACACCTAAATTGGCACCTCATTAAGCACGGGAGACACCAAAAAATACATCAAGTCCTTACTAAAAACGCGACTTATACATCTGGACTGTGATTGATATCCCAAAAGTCAAGCTCAATGTCATTCGATATAAGCTTTAGGTTTACAAGGAAATTAGACCAATATCCCAGAAGAAGAGGAAATTGGGAGATGAAAAAAGAAGAAGTGAAACTAAAATAGAAACCGATAAACTACTTGAAGTCGTATTCATCCAAGAAGCTCAATAAACAACATGGTTTGCAAATATGGTAATGGCAAAAAAATCAAACGACAAATGGAGAATGTGCACAAGTTACACTAACCTTAATAAAGCATGTCCAAATATCCATTGGCAAGCATCAATTGACTTGTAGATATGGCGGTCGAGCACATGATATTAAGCTTTCTTGACGGATACTCTAGATATATCTATATCTACAACATCCATGAGATAAGAAGAAGACGACTTTTATGAAGTATGGTGAAAATTACTATATGAGGTCATGCCCTTCGACATCAAAAACATTGAGGTCACTTCCAGAGATAATGGACAAAGTCTTCAAAGACCTCATCGGAATAAATGTTTACGTATGTACAGACGACATGGTTGTTAAGTTTGAATCATGTGACGAACATGTGAAGGATCTTGGTGAGTTCTTTGTAGCACTTAGAAAACATAGAATGAGGTTGAACCCTGTGAAATATGTATTCGAGGCAGAGGGCGGAAATTTCCTAGGCTTTATGCTCACATATTGAGGCATAGAGGTCAATCCTGACAAATGTCGAGCCATAATCGAGATGAGAAGCCCCAAAAACTTGAAAGAGATCCAAACATTTGTGGGAAGACTCTCACTACACTATCTTAGATTTTGTCAAAGCTTGTCGAGAAGACAAAGCCAATCATTCAGTTGCTAAAGAAGGCTTCTAGATTTCATTGAAGCCCCCAATGTAAAGATATATTCGCATAAATCAAAGACCTTTTGGCCTCTCCCAATTATCCAAAAGTTGTCTCAGTTGGAACCTATCGTCGTATATCTCTTGGTCTTGGAATAGGCAATTAGCACAACACATATACAAAAAGTAAACAATGAGCAAAGACCAATGTATTTCATCAGTTGAACTCTACATGAAGTTGAAACCCAATATTTGAAAAAATTGCTTTAGCTTTATCCACTTGAAGAATGAGACCATACTTTAAAAATCATTCTATGATTATCAAGATCAATTACTCAATCATCAAAATCCTTTCCAATTCCAACCTTGTTATACGAATGATCGGTTGGTTGGTTGAATTGTTTGAATATGGCATTAAGTATGAATAAGGGGGCCTATAAAGTTACAATGTTTAACCAACTTCACAACCAAGTTAAAACTAGAACCCAAGTTGAAGAATGAACAATGAACTCTGCATGTAGATGGATCCTCTAACACACGAGGGTGTGGAGCAAGAATAGTTCTCAAAGGACTTGGATGATTCATCCTTGAATACTTCGATTTAAATTCAGACATCGAATAATTAGACCAAGTATGAAGCACTCGTAGTTGTACTAACGTTTTCTTAATTAACAGTCGGTCACATGTCAGAAAAATTCCAAGTAAAAAACCCCATACTACTACAATATTATTATAAGTATCCAATATACTCGCTGAATTTGAATCAATAAAAGTCCAATATATCCAAATAGAACGTGTTGGGTAAATCCGAGGGGGCATAACTGGGGAGATCTCACTCACAAGAATGAGAACTGAGCCAACATATAAGGGAATTACACCACCTTCGACCCAAAACCTTAAAGCATTGGGTTTGTGGGTCTTCTTTCTTATATGTTGCTCAACTTTCTCATTCCTACTCAATGTAGGACTTAGACTCACACTTGAATACCTAACAAATCTCCTCCTTAAGTGAGAGTCCCTTCCACATTGGTACACTCCCCCTCGAGCAGAAACATTTTCAGATACGAGTACCTCACTTGTACCGGGAAGATCTCACAAGAATGAGAACTGAGCCAACATATAAGGGAATTACACCACCTTCAACCCAAAACCTTAAGGCATTGGGTTTGTGGGTCTTCTTTCTTATATGTTGTTCAACTTTCTCATTCGTACTCAATGTGGGACTTAGACTCATACTAGATACCTAACGGAACACAATACCCCCAGTAACTTGTTGTCCAAATTGACAAGTAGAAAAAAAAAATAGCCAACACTACTTGGTCATTCATCAAATGATGGCAGTTCCAAGCATAGACCAAGTCTAGTGCTTCTCGACCTTTAAAGATGAAACTTGGATGACTCTCGTATAACAATTCTTGGAAGACCACACGTGTAACAAAGGGGGAGGAAAATTAATGAGACAAAAATGCGCCTGATACATGTTTATCAACCATGACATATTCCGAAAAAGCAACTCTCGACCCTTGCTAAAGTGTATCACGAAAGGTGAAGTCGAGTACATTATAAAGGAACTGTGACCAAGAGGATGCAACTTACATTCCAAATGAAGAAGCATGTCAGGCATCCTTAAAACGAACTACTACTAACCCACTATTCACGACGATTACAGAGTATCTGAAGAACAAGTAAATTATCAAGCGCAAATAATATATATTCTTTTCACTTGTAGCACTAGCTACATTTTTTATATATAGGTTGGAGATCTAATTTTATAAATTTTTTGTTGGCCATAAAAAAAATATTCTTTTTACTTAATAAAAAGAAAGAGTTAATTCAAACTCTAATGTCAAGTGCTTTTAAACATTAAATTTGTGAAAACCTTTTATCTTTCGGTTCTATGATAATAAATATTCGAAGTGTACAATCACTTAGAAATACACACATATAGTATGGTCAGTATACATCACGAACGAAAGTCTTCAGGATGAAACTTTCCCTGAAGCCATGTCTTCTTCTAACTGGTAATTTTCAGTGTCGTGTGATTGTGTTCACTTTCCGTGAATAGTCAAGAAACATTGGCCACTATGTTACTTTTGCAATTGGCGTTGGTAGTGGTAATGCAGTCACTATTTTCATTATTTTTTGTCGTGGACATGACAATTACTTCGGTTGCTTCATGTTTCTGGGTGATTTCTGAGGAGGTCTTATTCACCTTTTTCACTTCTTTGCTTTTACCCCACAGAAACATGTACAAGCCACACACAATCAGCACGCCTCCAATCACACTAACATTATGCGCAGAAAATTCATGTCATGTTAGTCTATTTACGCCTAAACCAAACTTTTAAAGCAAAACATTTTAAGAATAATACAACCATGGATAATAAACTACGAAAAAAAGAAAGAATAATGTAAATCAGTAAAGACAATAGAATGAAGGGATAAACAAACTTTTCGTAAAAAGAGTCATAATGACATAGAAGGAGAGACTTTTTTAAGAAAAAAAAAAGTTGATTACTTTTAATTAATTGATTTATAATAAACAAATTACTAATTATTATTTTTTTCAAAAACTTTGAATTCTTTCCATCCTGCATATAATCAAAGCTGAACATATCTTATTTACTTTGTGATACATAACAAATTTAAGTGACAAGAGCTTGACTCATACCTTCCTATATATAAGTTTTCACCTAACATCAAGCAATCAGCCACAGCCACAAGCAGAAGCATAAGAGGGTTGAAAACAGATACAAACATTGGACCTCTCATCTTTACACACCATGCAATGGCAATAACCACTAATCCTGATGCCACGATTCCCTACAAAACATTTTCATTTCAAAATTAGTAATTATTGTGTTAACCTAGTTCACTATCCAAATCTAGTGTCAATTATATTATGAATTAGCATAAGATATTACCGTATAAACCACAGTTAGAATCCTAATACTCGAACCCAACTTCCACTGGTTCCAGTCCTTCTCAACATAAAGGGCAAAGGCTGAGGCTTGTATTGCAGCCATTAATGACATCAAAGCAGTACTTGAGTGATGACTTGGGAATACTTTATTTATCTTAGACTGTTCCATATATTGATAATAACAAAATATGAAATCAAACTCCATGATACTCAAATATGTATGGAAAAATAGGAAGAGTATGTACCTGAATGATCAGCCATAATGCAAAACTGAAGCAGCTTCCAAAACCACACAAAGCACCCAGAAATCTATGACTAGAATCAGTATGCAAAGTTACTACCTGGTTATTTTTATGCAAAAGATCTGTGTGGAAACTCTTAATATTCATCTTTTCCCCTTTGAAAAATGTCAGCAACATTGACCCTCCAATTCCTATTATTGTCCCCACCACCTTGGCCTTCCCTGCTGTGGTTCTCATATTCAACTTTTCCATGCTACCAAAGTTCAAAAAAATAATCCAACCAACCAAGCTCAGTAATCTTAATTTTATATTATATTAAACTACTTATTTTGTCTTTATAATTTTCTTTACTTTAAATTTAGTTCCTCTACAAGAAAAATTAAGTATTGGGCACTGTAATTAACACAGTGAGCATTTTCTCACCTCAAACCTTTTACTGGTGATATAGACCTTTACAAAAAATTGTGTAAAGACTGATATTTTATAGTTTTATGGAGAAAAAAAAAACTGTAAGAATGAAATAAATAGTTTAGGTTAACTCCAATTACTTGATGGTGGTTTTAGTTTTATAAAAACATATTTCTATTCAATCTATGGTGACACAGGTCTGGTATTTCATTAATTACATACATTGGCATGTTATTTATATATGGTTATTATTAGTATAGTTCTAAATAAAGATATAAATTAACTTTTAATTTCTATCGTGTGGTGTGCCTGAAGTTGACATTCGATGAGTTTATATACAAGTTGTGTGCGTCCTACACTGCAACTAAAAAGCAAAGGTTAATTAATTATGAGAAGTCACGTGACAACTTTTGGAGTTAGTGAACCAGATTTAAGTCACTAAACCCATCATTGATGCTGATTGCAATTTTTGCAATGATGGCCATAGCATGTATATATACAATCCACTCTCTCTATCTCTCTCCCTAAATATATGGTCTATAAATCGTTCTATTAGTGATAAGACATTTAAATAAATATATAAAAAAAAAGCATATAATGGTTATAACTGGTGACTACGTACCCGCAAGTGATAGCCAAAATAAAAGTGACTGCAGGAACAAGATTATAAATTGCTGTAGCGAATGTTGCCGACACCAAATCCAAGGCCTCGAGGAATAGGTTATGCAATAAACTTGCACTGTATATATTGTTTCACAATGACAAACATATATATGAATAAGGATATTCCCTTTATTACTATATATACAATTTAGCAATGTACATGCATGTCTCAAAAAATGTCAGGCAAAGGGGTGAAGAGAGAAAGTTTAAATGAACCATTTATACATATAATACACATACCCAAATAGGCCACTAAAAAATGACATGAAAAGCACCCTCCATGTCACCTTTGGTCTGCTCTTTCTGTTTTACAAATTTTTGAAAAGAAAGAAAAATGGAATCATGTTCTTGGTGTATATAGATATTAATTGAAGTGGTGTAAGTGCTCAAAAATAACAAAAGAATAAGTATCAGGGGTGAGAATGAACCTTTCGAAAATAAGAGCAACGGAAGAAGTGAAAACTACTGCGAAAATAAGACGGTAGGCAGTGACTACCCTAATGCTCATTCCATCATTTATGGCGAGCTTATAGAGCACATTCACAGAAGAGTATGCAATTTGAACCAGTACCATCAGCAGCACAGGCTTCAAGTCTTGCACTAGTTTCCGTAAGTTATTCATCTTTACACAAACTATAAATCAAGTTTGTTTGAGATTGAAGAAGAAAATAGAGAAAAATAAGGAGACATGTGTTCTACTCTTTGCCCGAGTAGTGCATTTATATATACAGGTATGTAGACAATCAACAACGCTTGTATTGATCCAATAGTGAATAGTCAAACTACTTCATCAATAGTATGACCAGTCACGGAGTAAAAGAAATCATGCTTAATTAAGTTGCAATTTTTTTTATAGATAGATCAGTTTATATATATCATGGTATAATCAGATCAAATGACACAGCAAAAGCATATTGAGGAACCAATTTAATTATTAAATACATATTTAAAGGTGAATATAATATCTATAATTAAACTACTGATGTGATATATTTTTGAAACTAATATTTAATTATTTTCTCCGTATTGCCCACAGTGCACGTGTTTCTTTAGTGGAGGCGTAATGATAAGCATACAATGAGCCCTTCGATTAAAAATAATAGAAAAGGTTTCAATCAAAATTTTATTTTACTGTTTGACATGCCAAAGTTTAAACGTAACATTACAGTTAATTATTATAATATTTATGTTTTTTAAGTTATTGGCACTCATTTAATAAACAGGTATACTACTGTTTACTGGAAATAAAAAATGTTAATTACACAATTAAAATTGGAAACTAGTAGAAACTAAATATATAATTTGATACGTGCTTTTTATCTGTTTGAGTATGATTGTATATGGATTGGAGTACTCTAAAATACTCCTTTTTATTTATTTATATTTGGCTGTTAAATATATATATATATATATATATATATATATATATATATATATATATATATATATTTAAGAAAAAAATTAATAAAAAGACGTATTAGACAATCAAGCGAGGGAGCATGCATTCTTTTTAAACGAAAGTAATAGTTAAGAATTTGTAAAAATGTGAAGATGACAAAAATAAATTGTAAATAGAATTTAATATGAAACTATATATCTTTTAGCTATTTTTTCAGATTGTTTAATATACTTTTGTTCTTTAAAATTTAATATAGGCTTACTTTTAAAAAAATTAAAATTTTTAATCCATATGTAACGTGAAAAAAAAGTATGTTTTATTTTTGTTTAGTCCAAACGTTTTCGGCCTAATTAAAAAAATGAATACTTTAAATAAATATGTGATAAAAAGTTCGAGGTTAAAAATGTAAATTCAAAATATTATAATTCGTTAGAAACATAAACAAAAACAAATATTAAAATAAAAAAAATCGAAATTAAAAAAGAAGAAAAACATTTTAAAGTTGGAAGTATATAATAAATTTATTCATATTTGATAGAATAAAAATATATTGAAGTCTATATTAACTTTCACTTTAAATAGACTGAGAAAAAGTTATATTAATGATTTGAAAGCAAATTAGTCTTTAATGGAATATTTCCGAATTAAATTAATTTTTAATATAAATATTAAGACTTTATATTTGTAAAATGATTCATATTAATATTCATAAAAATATTTTATATGGAAACAAATATTAAAAATATAACTATATGAGAAATGGGCCTAACCCTTGCTTTGAAGACTTGACCTAAACCTAAGGCGGCGCTAATTTCAGCCGTTAATCGTGCTCGACGCCTTTTCTCTTTAATCAGAATGGAACATCAATTGTAGAAAAAAAATAAAGAGAAAAAGAAAAAAGAAAAAGAACAAAGGAATTTTTTGAAAAAAATGAGTAGGAGCATTGTATAATAACTAGTTTGGTACCATGTTCAGATCAATTATTAACTTTTTTTAGTATCTTTTGGTTTAGACTAGAAAGACAATTTGTAGTTAATAAAGACACCGAATTTTTTTCTCTCTAAATACTTAGCTCAACTACTTATTTAAAATTCCAGATTATTGAAAAAAATATGAGTATATATCAGGATAAATTTCTTCATAAATATTTTCAGAAAAAGAAACAAAAATCAATTAAATTAGTTTATGTATGATCTTATTTATAAAAACTTTTTTCATATTAGCTTGTATAAAACTTATTTTTTAATATGTGACAAGTAAATTGTAACTTAAAGATAAATTTATTTTTGTTTTCTTTTGTTTTAAAAGAGTTTATAAAAATGCTTATGCAAATAAATTCTATAAATAAATGTTTTAGTGGAACGCAAATAAATATTTAAAATGTATAAATAATTATGAAAGTTAGTACATATTTAAATAATTTTATACTTAAGTGTATCTTATATCATTTTAATTTTTATAAATGTGCTTTAAGAAACTATTATCTTCATAAATATATGTATAAGTTACAAGTATTTAAAAACCAATTTTTAAATATTAGAAAAAAAAAACTAGGTAATTGACACAAATTGGTTTCATTCTTAGCTTAAAAGGGATTTCATATCTAAAAATAAATAAATTATTTAGACATGAAGGGTTTAGCAATGAGAACCGATGGGAATATTTCATTTAGTCCTAAATTAATTTTCAACAATGATCTAAATCACTATTCGCAAATAGTATAGTCAAAACTAGAATGAGAAATGTAAAATTCTGCCCACATGAAGTGTCGTGAGAATAGTATCGCTGGATGTGAAGCATCGTGATAACAGATTCAGTGAATAAAATAGCAAACTCAGAAAAATAAAAATCATCCCAACTAAAAATAAAGAAAAGTAGTGCAAGAAAAAAGAGATATGAGAAGAGGTCCACAACTAAAATGAAGAAACCACTGCCACAAGTATTTTATTTTTAGATTGATTATTGGATTAGATTAAATTTTACATCAGATATAGAAATTAAATTGTTTTGAACTAAATCAAGCCACAACTGAAATCAACTTTTACATCAGATATAGAAATTACTTTTTACTTCGATTAAAACTTTAATCATGACAAAGGGTATTTGCTTTTTTTTTTTTTTTTATCAGC
>Ga0209700_108880_pt1 | contig 12325 bp, 6 predicted proteins | sample SiratroredBW_FD_187528 | JGI IMG/M metagenome (GOLD analysis project Ga0209700, IMG submission 187528) | Root nodule microbial communities of legume samples collected from California, USA - Siratro red BW (SPAdes) (version 2) | ecosystem: Host-associated > Plants > Roots > Nodule | place: USA... | reverse complement strand
AAATTGTACTCTTTTATTTTATGAATTCATGAAATAGAAATCTTTTGTTTTATTTTTTTTATACAGCCAGTACACTTATATATTTACTAAATAGTTTAGTTAATGGTACACCAAATACTTTATGTAAAATGAAACATAAATTTTATCTTTATCAAAACTGAAATTTTATCTTTATAAAATAACAAATGATATCTTTAATAAAATATCAAATTTTATCTTTATCAAAATTTTATTTGATTTTTGTCATTAATTTGTTTGATATTTTTTCAACAAACTAAAAATAAAAATTTTAATTCAAATAACAAATTTATAATTTATTATAATTTTTTCTTCCAATATCAATTTGAATACAAAAATACAATCAAAAAATATTATAATTTATTTTAATATAATTTATTATGCTAAATTAAAATTTATTATAAAATATAAAATAAATTAATTTATCATTTTTTCCTATTATAATTAATTAGTTAAAAAACCTATAAAATATTTCCTTTTATTTTCTTTGTATTCTTTTTTTAAAATTTTAATTTAATTATTTTTATCTTAATTTTAATAAACTAATAATCACAACTTTTAATAACTATTATAAAAAATAGTACTATTATAGAAAATAAAAGAATGTTATTTGAGGAATTAAAAAAATAAAAAGTGTTATCCAGGAAATAAAATAAAGAATGCCATTGAGGAAAATAAAAAATACAAAGATGCTAGTGAGGTTAAAAAGTCAAATATTTATAATTATTAATTATAAATATTAATATTATTAATAATTGTAAGTAATGTTATTAATTTTAACTGTTAATATTATTTTTAATAATAATAATAATAAAAAGATGATTAAAAACATTTATAACAATAAAAATAATAATGTGAAATAGTAAAAATAACAATAATAATAATATATATTATTAATCATAATAATAATATCTTTTATAATAATAAAAAGATAAAGATAAATTCCTCATTAAATGAATGGGTAGAGAGAGGAGAGAGAGATAAGGGAGAGAGAAAGAGGTGAGAGGAGAGAGAAGAGAGGAGAAAGAGTAGGAGAGATAAAAAAGAAAGAAAGAGAGAGAAAAAAAAAGCCCAAATAAAAATATTTATTTTTGGCTCTTTTTCCATTCTGGTGTACTTTTTTACATTAATGTCCAAAATAGGAAAAAAAAAAGATATATTTATCAAAATGTGCAAATTTTACTAGTTAGATAAGATTTCATATTAATGAACCCTTCCACCTATGATTTCAGGCTTATCAATAATAAGTGACATACTGATAATTTCAACTAAAGACATTAATTAAAATCTTTTTTCTCTATGTAATTATCTTTTAATTATTTGACAGTATGTTTGTTATGTTTAACAATTAACAAAAAATTAATAATAATAATAATAATAATAATAATTAACAAAACAAATAAAATTAAGACATACAAATTTATTTTAAATTAAAAAAATAATATAATGATAATAATAATAAGAACAATTTTAGTTAAATTCATATGAATTTAATTTAAATAATAATAATAATAATAATAATAATTTTAATTAAATTCATACAAATTTAATTTAAATGATAATAATAATTATTGAAACAATAATTATAATTAAATTTATATAAATTAAATTAAAATAATAGTAATAATATTTAGGGATAATAATGATAATAATATAATAATTATTTTCTAAAAAATAATAATAATAATGGTAATACTCTAACAAATCTGATTAAAATAATAACAATAATAATAATAATAATATAATAAATTTTATAAATAAGGAAAATAATATTTAATAATATAATATTAATTATTAAGTGACAATAAGTAGATCAAGTTGCAGTTAGAAGTCAGTACCATTAACATTTTCAGGAAGACAAAATGTAATGGTTAAAGTGTATCTTCATTTTGGTTCCTGGTAACTGAAAATGTTAATGCTAGTGACTTCCAACTATAACTTGATCCATTTATTGTCACTTAATAGTTAATATTATATTATTAAATATGATTTTATTTATTTATAAAAATTATTATATTATTATTATTATAATTATTATTATTATTGTTATTATTTTAATGAGATTTGTTAGAATATTATTATTATTATTATTATTATTATTATTATTTCTTAGAAAATAATCATTATATTATTATTATTATTATTATCCCTAAACATTATTATTATTATTATTTTAATTTGTATGAATTTAATTATAATTATTGTTTCAATAATTATTATTATCATTTAAATTAAATTTGTATGAATTTAATTAAAATTATTATATTATTATTTAAATTAAATTCATATGAATTTAATTAAAATTATTCTTATTATTATTATCATTATATTATTTTGTTTTAATTTAAAATAAATTTGTATACTTTAATTTTTTTTTACAGTTTTGTTAATTATCATTATGTAATTATTATTATTAATCTTTTGTTAATTGTTAATAAACATAGTATCAAATAATTAAAAGATTACTGCATAAAGAGAAACAATTTTAATTAATATCTTTAATTTAATTGGACAACATGTCACTTATAGTTGACCATGCTGAAATCATGCTTAGGTGGAAGAGTTCATTAATTTAAAATCCTATCTAGATGACACAATTAGCCTATTTTAGTAAATAATTTTTTTATCCATTTTGGACCTTAATGTGAAAAAGTAGACAAAAAAACCTATTTTTTATACATATAAGAATATAAAGGAATGTATTGACATATAAGAGTGTCAAAATATCATTACTCTATAAAAATCACACTGGAAATACATTTTACTTTTATCTCTATTCTTCACATATTATTATATTATTCTAATGAAAAATTTACTTTTATCTCTATTCTTTGCATATTATTATATTATTCTATTGAAAAAGGCACAGTTTTTAAAAACCAAGCTTTATAAAATATCCTTAACAAATTATTTGTTAAACAAAGTCATCATCAAACGATACATTGTTCAAATTTTAAAAAATTTTAAAAACATAATGCAATCCCCGTTTTTATGTTTTTCTTTTATATTTTTACAATGTTTTTCATTGAATTTTGGTGAAATTTATAAATGAAGGATGAAACAAAGAAAATCCAATTCCTTACAATATAATATGCTTTTGGTTCTAAATTTTGTTGGATAAAGTTTTAATTTTTTGTTAAATATGATATCTTGAAACTAGAGTTTAATATAATACAAACATGAATTTTTGGAAATAATTTATGGTAGAAGAATTCAATAATTTTGACAACTTAGTTTCGCATTACATTACAATTAGAAGCATGGTGAAAAACACCTAATCATTTCTGTTTTAGTTATATTGTGTCATCTGACTTGATATTTTAAACTTTTCCCTAATTATCCTATTTAGTGATTATAACTAGTAAAATGGTGTCATTTTTTAAATAAGTAATTACTATTTAGTAATATATTTTTACAAATTATAATTTAGTAATATGCATTTTTTTAGTAATATATATATATATATATATATATAAATGTTTCATGTGCTTGTAGGGATACAAGAAGATGAAAAAAGATGAAGGATTTTAAATGGTCTTAGTAACACTAAGGAACATATAAATATGCAATGAGTCGTAATGATATTAAAATTTGATAACTTAATTAGAATTTACCAACAAATGTTTCTGTTAGTACTTTCGACGGACCTACATTTATTGATAATTATATATAAAATATTCACTTATATTGCCCATAAAAATACATAATTTGTCAGTACTTTTACCGATGATAAAATAACTCACAGATTTTGTATTTTATATAAAAAAAAATATGCTACTGACAAAATTTGGGGTTTACCACCAATATATATGAGTCTAAAATTTATATTTTTCTTATAAATTTCTTTGGAAAGGAATGCTGGGTCTTTATTGGAGGTAGTAGCAAAATCCACAATATGTCTCCAAAATTTCAAGGTAAAATAAATAGATATTATCATATGTGAAGTTTCTATCTTTTGATAATAAAAGTATATTCTTTATAATTGTGTTGCATTTACGTATATCTTGAAGATAAAAATTCTTTTATAAACATTGAAAATATAATTTGTTCTAATTGAGTTGTATTACACGGTTAAAAAATCATAGAAACATATAAAATCAATTATGTACAAAGTTTCTACATCAATTCTTCTCATGATTAATCTATGTTAGATAATATATATCACATTAATCTTAGTTAAAAAAATCTAGTATTGATAACTTGTTAGTATATAAAATCAACTATTTAAACTTAATGAAAAAAAATTCAATTGGCAATTAATTTATTCATTATAAAAAAAATATATGACCTACACATACAATATTAAAAAAATACGAGTCAAATAATAAAAAATAAAATGAGATTAAGGATTTATGTGTTAATTATTACGCATGCATTACAAGATAGAAGATAAAACGAGTTTGGACTTCATATTTTCCAATTTGATAAATGATATGTCTTTTTGATGGGTCCAATTTGACGTTTTTTTCGTGTGATGTAGGTCATACATTTCGGAGATTTCAATATGTGAACATAAATAGTTGACTTGACTCTTTCACACATTGCAATAGTTTCCACAGAATGGGCACACTTCTCTTCTTCTCTCGGTGGACTCTTCACATTTAAACCCCTCAAACCTTTATTTTCAATGGTTCTTACACAATCATGTCGACATTTTCTGACATTCTTAGCTATTTATATCATTCTCTCCCTCTCACAATCAAAAATTTATCCATCTATCATGCAAATTATACATTAATTAATTAAAATAAATTAAGCTAAATCAATTATCTAGGTACTGTTTTGAACTGATAAATAACACAGTTCTGTGTATACATATCATCCTGCATCATTTTTTCTTCACTCCACTCTACGTTTTTCTCTTCCTTCTTTCTCACGGTTAAACATTTATCAATGATGGGGAGATTCAAGAAAAACAATCAATTCTTGTTTTCTTCTTTTATGTTAATCTTTCTGATTGTACTTCCAATCTTAGTTGAAGCAGAATGCACTTGTGACGAAGATGATGAAAGTCGTGATAGAGGAAAAGCTATGAGATACAAGATAGCAGCTTTGGCATCGATTTTAGTTGCTAGTGCAATTGGGGTGTGTATTCCCCTTCTGGGCAAAGTGATACCTGCATTGAGTCCAGAGAAGGATATTTTCTTCATCATAAAGGCTTTTGCTGCGGGTGTGATTCTGGCTACTGCCTTCATCCACGTGCTACCCGATGCTTTTGAGAATCTGACCTCACCTTGCTTGAAGGAGCATCCATGGGGGGATTTTCCCTTCACTGGCTTTGTAGCAATGTGCACTGCCATGGGAACTCTCATGATCGATACTTATGCCACTGCTTATTTTCAGAAGCACCATTCCAACGAAATACACACTCATAATGGCGATGTGGACAAAGAGGCAGGTCACGAGGGCCACGTGCATCTTCACACCCATGCAACGCATGGCCATTCTCACGGCCCTGTTCACTCTGATGATCACTCCTCCCAGCTTCTGCGCCATCGAGTCATATCACAGGTATTCATCACTTCTTCATATGGACAATCTCTATTTTCAATTCATAGATTCCTAATTTTTAAGGTTTTTAATTGTTTAATAATGGTTTGGGGTTGAGGGTTTTGAACTTTTTTGCAGGTGTTGGAGTTGGGAATAGTTGTTCACTCTGTTATCATTGGAATATCTTTGGGAGCTTCAGAGAGTCCCGACACGATAAGACCACTTGTAGCTGCGTTGACTTTTCATCAATTCTTTGAAGGCATGGGACTTGGAAGCTGTATATCTCAGGTACTCTCATTCATGAATCTTCTTCATTGATTCAATCTGTCACACATGTGCGTGTAAGAATCTTAGATGCCTTCTGTGAAAAGATTTGTATGTCTGTTGTTGAGTTGGTGCGGAACAAATAATTAAGCTTGGTTAGGATTATTTAAACTTTTTCTGTTTGTTTTATTCATTACTAGTTAATGATTGCTTTCTAACTTAGTTTTTCTATTAGATGGTTGTTTTCTAACTTAGTTTTTCTATTAGATTAACAAATCGCTCGATATCTAATAGGTCATTCATCATTTATACCTATGGAGTCATATAGGTGTGGCACCATCATATAGGTGTGGGACCATATGAAGAATTTGGCTTTCATCATTAAATATTTAAATTAATATTTCTTATAGGTCAAAAAATGGTTTAGATGTATGACTTTGATGAACTATTATTAGCCACCACATATTTTTTGTGATGTTAGTCGTTACACATGATATGACGTAACTAGTGGTTTGTTAGTTCGTTTCCGTACATTTCTATGAGAAAAAGTTTATTTATATGAGAAAAAGTTTACCTTTGTAACTATGAAATAATTTTGAAACAATATGTTAGATTATGTTTTATATTTTTATTAGTAAAATTGAAGAAAAAGTGAGTGAACAATCATGATTATACTAAAAAAGTTTAGTTAATCTACTGAGTTATGTCTTGTGTATGCAACTTTGTGTATATGTTTGAGAATTTCATGCTTCAACTTGAGTGAAAAAAGGATAAATGGTGAAAACAAATGACATTTGAAGTGAATTGTTGCAGGCAAATTTCAAGAAAGTATCTGTTATAGTGATGGGATTGTTCTTTGCCTTGACCACTCCGGTGGGGATTGGAATTGGCATAGGAATTACAAATGTTTACGATGAGAACAGTCCAACTGCTCTTATTGTGGAAGGAGTATTCAATGCAGCTTCAGCTGGGATCTTAATCTACATGGCACTTGTTGATCTTCTTGCCGCTGATTTCATGAATCCAAGGATGCAACAAAGTAGTAGACTAAGATTAGGGGCCAATATTTCTCTTCTGCTCGGAGCTGGTTTGATGTCTCTCATAGCTAAATGGGCTTAAGAAGTATTTAGGTTAGATGAAAGTCCTAAGTTGGATTACACAATTTTTAATCACTTTCAATTGGGTGTTTTGTAGAAGAAATTATAATATCAATATCAGTTATTTTGTGCACTTGATGTACTTTTTGTTTACATTGTAAATGATCAAAAGTTTAATTCAGCATAATAATTGATTCTAAAATCATGAATTTAGTAGAGGGTCTGTTGTTGGCTAGACCGAGTGATGTGAAAAAAATAAATAACATTCGTTAGACTCTTTAAGCATATGTTTTGTTGTAACAGATTAACAGTCTTATTCGAATTATGTTCTTATTCTCATTTTTTAAAATTGAGTGATGATCGCTCTTTTTTAAAGTTTTCATGACATTATTTGATTAATCTGTGTGGACTTGGTGAGCACCAAGTTTAAATTTGAAAAGGGAAAAATGGCTAGAGAAGTATTTAGAAATGTTAAGAAACTTCGTACTATTATTACTTTAAAAATTTACCATCAAACTTTTGTTATGCGGCCAAACTTTGAACAGTTCTCTATCAGATTTTCATCGAGGCAATCAATTAAGAAAGAACAAGAAAGTTATCTTGTACTAGATTTTGATACTCAATGTGAAATTTCATTGCTTTGTTAGAAGTAGGATAGCTTCGGTATATTCAAAAGACAGTTGGCACAAAATAGACCGTCTTTTGTGGTATCTATCCCCCATTTTGACTGTTCAAGAATTTGTGGAGATCAAGTGCAAGAATGCTTTTAGTCATATTAACAGACACGTAGGATCTTCAAAACAACTTTTCACATTGAGAATTTTATATGAATATTTCTGGATGGTCCAAACAATGATTCATGATTCATTTATGTTGTTTTTATGTCATGATCATTGATACTTAATGTGGCCTCAATTACTGTTACAATGTAGTTGTGCCACCAATTTATGGTACCAATATGGTGTGTGTCCTTTGCAGATCAAACAGCATTTGGAGTAGGGGATGTAACATGCTACCTGTAAATTACGAAAAGAACTTCCATATTAGGGTACTCTTGATGTTATTGTTGGGATTTCAATTTTGAAAAAGTGAAATCTACAATGATATTAGTAGTGAAAATGATTAAGACTTGGATTTAAAAAAGTGATGATTGATAATTGAAAATTCCTATCTAGGAAACTTGTACTTCATTTTTGCTGCTAGTATTCATTTGTATTTGTAGTGATATAGTATACATTATATAAAAATTTAAAAGCAAGGGTTATCCTTCTATAGTATTTTTGGGACTGGCCATGATGATGCATGCAGCGGCAATTGTGGCTGGGGACTGCATTTAATAACTATGAGTCAGTGAAAGGTTTCTGCCTTAACATGAAAGGTTACAGGTTCAAATCGTTGTAACAGCTTTGCTGCTATCTAGGATAGGGCTGTGTTCATCTACATTCCCTACAACTTGTTAGGTAGGGTAAGGCTTTGTACAGGTTTCACTTCGTTGGAACTAAAGTCATCAACATTATACCCTGTTTGATTTCTTTGAGGCTTTTTCATTTCAGGGTAAATTGATAATTAACTGTGTAAATAAGCTAATCTGTAGTCTAGGTCATATATCTGTATATCTGCTGAAAAGTACTGTGTTCTTACTTGCTTGTGCATGTCCTCAAGTATGTTGAAAAATCTATATACCTGAACTTGTTTTGGTGTCTTATGGAAGGCCTTGTTAATGTTCTTTAATATTTTAGCAAAAGGGTAGGCAAATTTAAGATGATAGGAATAGGATCTCTTTACCCATTGTTATTAGTATACTCTAAATCTAATCCTTGAGTGCAGATTTTTGGTTTGCTAGTAATAACATGCATCTTCTTTCTAATGTGAGTGAACATGCTTTATTCCTTTCTATGTAGATCAACTTTGTACTTCTCATTAGTCGCCAAGATATGCTGATAATGTAATTTACATCTAAGATTGAAACATAGATTTAGGCATAGAATCAATCATTTTTGTAATTTGTACATAGAACAAAGTAATTTTGTAGAATGGCGAGGACATAAAGTTGTTTATAAAAGGTACAGTAACGGAGAGAGTATCCTTTTGTCATTATTTCAACTTGTTTTCTGGGCACCCTTCTGTGTGTTATGTTAATTAAGTGAGTCTGAATATCTAGTGCAGTTATGCTAGTCTTTTTTTCTGCGTGTGTATTGATCAAGATGATAATGAATTGGAAATCCTGGAAATAAATCCATCATTTTGTCGAGATTCTTGACCGCTATTTTGGGAGTGTGAGTTCTCATAAGTTTTGACATATGGGACACTACTTGATTTACTTTAGTGATTATCCGAATGTTCTAATAAGGTTTTGTAAGGATTGTTTCATGTTTTGCGGGTGTGTGAACTGGACTTAATATTCAACTTTCACAAGGTTTTTATGTGGTCATAGCATCTTCATAAGTTGAAAAGTAGCTTCTTGTTCACCTTTCGTATATTACCTTTAGAAATTTGTGATCATATTTCTCTTTGTTTTCTTCAATCATACCATCTCTATTTCTTATTTCTTCAATCTACTTGACTAAGCATAAGTATTTTCTTGAGAATTCTCTTTTTCAATATTATGTTGAATGCATTTTTCAACAATACTGTCTTTCAAGATTCACTGGTGGAGACTGCAAAGGAGGAAGCCAATTCATTAAGTAATATAATTGCACAAGCCACCAAGTGCTCAATCATGTTTAAAAATTCTAAATCACTTCTGCCAAAACTTAGGTTAGGTGCATCTTTGGTCACTCACAAGAGATTTGATGTTTCATATCTTACTAAGGTCCAGTTTGTGCATCATTTCATCATTTGACATGATTTATTCCATCTGCAATATCTTTCCAAACATGGGGTAAAACTAGGACACTATATGATATGATTGCAGTTCACATCTTTAATCCGTAGTGCTTAGCTATCTTTATGTACATTTCATGATTCTAATTATTACTATATGGTATGACACTTATCAGCATGTAAAAGGTCGTGTTTCAAATTGGAGATTTGGTATTTTTTTTTATTGTTTGGCATATGCATGTCTGAGATTTTATAGATGTGAAGTTACTTCCCCATCATGTGGATGAATAGCAGAGCTGCATGAGGGCTTAATCTTCTCTTACAATGAGCTGAATGTTTGTGAATTGATTGGGTAAAGTGTGATATGGTACAATACACTAACGTGGTCATATGGTTTGGATTTATTTTATTTTATTTTATTTTCTTTCACAGTAGGCTTTGGTTACAGAGTGGGAGAAAAAGTAAGTATCTGTCTTACCCTTACTTGAACTTTGGGTGATTGGTAGGACTAAGAAGTTCTGAGCATTGTTATTGGAAGATTTTCAAAATTAATCATGACAGTAGTTAAGTAGATTATAGTGGTCAGGGTTTATGTTCTGGTCCGCATTCAGTGCTTGTACTGGTGAACTTTCCTGCCCTTTCTTTGACTTTTGAATACTTCAGTTGAATGGATGTTATTTAATTCTATATCAGTTCACATTCTTTCCAATTTTAAGTTTGTATTTATGCTAGGAGAAGGAGAAACTGTTAGGACATATTTGTCCTCGAACATACAAATCATGTTAGTTCCTTAGAGTGAAAATGTCTTTGATTGTCAAGATTCACGTCTGTCCCCAAATTTCAGATGGATCAAGGGGTTTACAATTTTACTACGGAGGCAAAATATACTGAAATGAAATATTATTTTGTATTCTTAAAGTTAGAAAATAAGCACACATAAGAAATGAAAATTCAATACATTAAGTACTTAGCCGTGGCCATATCAAAATTGACTAAAGAGTCCAACAACTTCAAAATATGAGAATAAAAACACAGTTTGGCTTACTGTGGATGGCTTGATTTGCTCTCTACACTTGACACAATTCAACAATTTATTTAATCCTTATTCTAAATAGGCTTCTGAATTTCCTAAGAAGTATGTTTCTTTCATTTTTATTTTAGTAAATAGTTTATAAACTAACACTCCTTGAATCACGTATTGTCAGTTTATTGAATCTTAGAATAATTTTCTTAAATGAATTATTTCAAATGTTTTCCGTTCATAATGCATGTAAATTAGACATTTTTATAACATTACATTTCAAAAGAAAGATGGACAGAAATTTGTCATTTTAGCCACCACAGTCTTCAGCACACTGATATAACCTTTTAATCGATAAAAAAACATAACTTCACCACCAACTCATATTTTCTATTTTACATATAAGAACTAAGAATTTACCAGTTAAAGTTTTCTCGTCAACTTCACAGGTTCCATCTACAACAGCTAAAATGACTGCTTTTTGAGGTGCAATGAATCAATAATTTTTTGCAATTTACAAGTTTTACAGTCAAAATTGAAACAGAGAACCCTGCTTTTGTTTTCTATACACAACATCTACACATCACAAAAAATTGACCAGTTTACATGGATTCCATGCATTCACTTTTCTTCATCAACATCGTACCTATGAGTCTTTAAATCACACATTTATTATACTTTTGTGTAATCAACAATTAGACTTCTTATGTATAACCCATGTTGCTTTCTTACACTCAAGACTGTGTTTGAACAGTGCACTCTTCAATTATGAAATAAGGATCACAATAGAATCCGGGTCTACAAATTTATTTTAATTCAAGAATAAAACATTAATACCTGAGACAGTGTAAAGCATGATAAATTAATAAATAAACACTTTCCAAGAAAAATAAATGAATATCTTGTGACTTGCCCTTGATTCTAGCCATGATTCTAACCATTCTGCAATTGAGAAGAGGAAAACCATGGTGCCAGCTTCCAAATAATCATCCATTGCAATTGTCCCAATAACTGTCATAGAGATGTGCAAATCTTATTATAATATTTTTTCATATAACCAGAAGTTCATTATATATTAATTAGAAAGTAATACTCTTCTTTCTTAATCTCTATATATATTATTATTAAACTGAGAGAAAATATATAATATTTAACAACAAGCCTTTTTCTCATTGTACACAAGACTTTAGCTTGTATCTTCTTTTGTTTCTTCTATCAAATGTTTGATGCAGTTAGTAGAAAAGACATTTGAGGGGGAGATCCGTCTCTTTCATACCACTTCAATAATACAAGTTTGCACTTGTTAAGAAAATGTGACGACACAATATTATGAGCTAAGCTATGTGAAGAGCCTTTCAAATACATTTCGAAGATGGATGCAGTTTTGCCCTTTTTTTTTTTCCCTGTTACGATATTTATCTATTTCGGAGAGATTTGATTACGTGAAAACTGTGAATATTAGCATTCAAGAAGAGAAGAAGAGAAGAAAAATGAGAAGAAGAGGATTAGGGTTCCATTAATGAGCAAGAGCAATACAATGTAAATATATACAACAAAGAGAAATAATAAAAGGACTAAACTACCCTTACATAAATATAAAACATAATATTTA
>Ga0209700_108879_pt1 | contig 12326 bp, 7 predicted proteins | sample SiratroredBW_FD_187528 | JGI IMG/M metagenome (GOLD analysis project Ga0209700, IMG submission 187528) | Root nodule microbial communities of legume samples collected from California, USA - Siratro red BW (SPAdes) (version 2) | ecosystem: Host-associated > Plants > Roots > Nodule | place: USA... | reverse complement strand
CCTTCATCCCATAACAACCTCAAATCTTCTATCAAAGGACTTAGATAAACATCTATGTCATTTCCGGGTTGCCTTGGTCCTGATATCATCATAGACAACATCATATACTTTCTCTTCATGCACAACCAATACAGAAAATTATAAATAATTAGCAAAACAGGCCATGAACTATGTTTGCTAATTAAATTACCGTATGGATTCATACCATCTGTTGTAAGACCAAGTCTGAGATTTCTTGGATCTCTTCCAAACTCAGGATACAAAGAGTCAGTTTTCTTCCATTGTGGTGAATCGGCAACATGTCGTAACAACCCATCACATTTTCTTCCATTTGCATGCCATGTCAAGTTCTTTGCATCATTAACATTGGTAAAAAAATGTCTTAATCGTGGTATGATTGGAAGATACCACAATACTTTTACTGGAGGACCCTTTTTCATGTCATCATCATCACCGTCATTATCCTTTACTTTGTATCTTGAAACCCCACATCTAGGACACTTATGCAATCCTTCAAACCCTTTTCTGTACAATATGCAATCATTGGGACAAACATGTATTTTTCGGTACTTCATACCCATTTGACACAATATCTTCTTCGCCTCATAGTGACTGGTTGGCAAAGTATTACCTTATGGAAGTATTTGATGAAACAATTCTAGCAATTCGGTGAAAATTTTATCAGTCCATCCATTTCTTGCCTTAATATTAAATAATCGCAATACTGTTGACAAGCGAGAAAAAGTAGAACAACCGGGATACAATTCTGTGACTGAATCATCTTTCAATGAACCATACACATGTGCTTGGTGGAAACTATCTTCTTCAATATCACGAATCATGTCTTCCATGCAATCCTCAGAATATACATTAGAATATTCACATTCAGTTGTAGATTTGCTAGAATATTGCTCCAAAACTTCACCATGCCAAGTCCATATTGTATAACTCTTCAAGAAACCATCACACAGAACATGCTCTCGTAACAACTCAATATCTTGTCTTATCACATTTACACAATTCACACACGGACAATAGTATTTGTTATTTACTCCTATTCCATTCCTCTTAGCAAATTGTAAAAACTCTTCAACACCATTCTTATACTTATCACTGATTCGACTTGCAGTTATCCAACTTCGATCCATGAATACGTTTACAAAAAAGTCATCATACATATTAAACAAAAACACAAATGAAACCTAAAATTGTCGGAGATCGAACATCCCCGGACTCAATACCAACACGTCATGATAAACATAAATATTACAGAAAATATAAAATGTCAGAGATCGAACATCCCCGGACTCAATACCAACACATCATGATAACCACGTTACAATCCCAGTGATATACTCTAGTCTCTCTAACATCATTGTAGTAAGTTAATTAAATAGAAGCATTGAGAATTTGACAAAAGAAATGGACAAACCTGAAAAGTAGAGACAATGGCAACACCACGATGCAATGACAACAAAGACCGAGAAGCGTAAGGACGACTATGGCGGATACCTCAAAATATAAAATCAAGTTAAACAGAGAAAAATTAATAAGTGTAGAAAATTATGATACATTGGTATAGCTACTACTTTTATGATAATACAACTTGTTTAGTTAATCTAATATACACACTAAATTATTCTATATAAATTAATACAAACTTCAATTCATAAGCACATTTAAGGGTCACCAACCTGACTTGAGGCTTTCTAACACTCTTTCTCAGACGAAAATTTTATGCCACCCAAATTGCCAAACTTTCAATAAAAAAGGCTAAAAATTCTTGCTACAGAAAAAGTTGAAAGTTAACCAAGTATGAAGTTTGTGTAAATCAATATTATCAACAAATGTGTGACTATGTTCGTGCTTACCATCTATTTAACAATGGATTTTGGTTAAACAATGGAAAAACAAGAATGAGGCAGAAGGAAAGACAGACCTGAGTGGTGGTGGTGGTGGCAACCAAGGAACCAGAATGTCTTCGTGGTGGTGGTGGCTGCGGACGAAATGGATAGACCACAAGAGAGGCAATGGAATGGAGAGAATGAGAGAGGAATGGTGAGAATGAGAGAGGAATCCGAGAACGAGAGAGGAACTGAGAGGGACTGAGAGATGAGAGAGGAAGTAGCTCAAGAGAAACAGAGAACGAGAGAAAGATGAAAGTGAGAACGAAATGTGCAAAAATCCTAAAAACAGGGGATACGAGCGCGGTTGTTAGTGGGAACAGCGCTCATATCCCACATACAGACGTGGTTGCTTAAACAACCGCGTTTGTATCTCCTGCAAAAATAATTTAAAAATTATTTTGCAGATACCAACGCGGTTTTTTAAACAACCGCGTTACCATCGCAGTTCTTGCTCTAACCGCGGTGGTATAGTTGCACTTAATTTCAAAAATGTCACCGCGTTATTTTTTATTGCGGTTATTTTTTAACCGCGATCATATCCTGCCGTGAAATGTGTTTTTTCTACTAGTGTTACTCTTACCTTTTTGTCTCCCTCCCTCATTTTCACTTTTGTGCACGATGCTTCTTCACAATTCTCTCTCGCTCACGTTGCCATGTCTCTCTCACGCATTCTCTCTTGCATTATGTCTCGCTTTCTTGCTCATGTTCTCACTAGTAGGTGGTGTTCTCCCTCACATGTTGTTCTCCCCCATTTTCCTTTGCTCTCATTGTCTTTTGTGGTTCATTCTCTCCATTTTTGCATTCTCTAGTTTTGGTAGATTTCATTTGGATCGATTTGTGTTCTTTAGTTTTGCTCTCACTGTCTACAAAAGGTATGTTTTTTTATCTTTGTATGCTTGAAATGCTTTCTAGATGTTTGTATCATAAATTTTAGGTTTAAAAAATTTTTGGACGGAAAAACTTCAAATGACCATAACTTTTGATAGAGAGTTCGGATTGAGATGCTCTAAAGATGAAAGTTTCTCGAAATTGCGTAACGAAGCTCCTGGACCATACCCAAAGGGGATTCCGAATTATTTTTTCTAAAATTCCATCGTTTTCACTACTTTTTTATTTTTTTTATATTTTTTCATATTTTTAGATTTTAGACTACTATTTCACCTATTTATACTTGTCAAAAAGTTTTGAAAATTATTATGGTTTTTCTTTGTATGTATGGGAGATTTATCAAAAATGATTATGGGAAAATTTCACCTATTAGGTTTAAAAAAATTTTGGACGGAAAAACTTCAAATTTCCATAACTTTTGATAGAGAGTTCGGATTGAGACGCTTCAAAGATGAAAGTTTTTCGAAATTGCGTAACGAAGCTCCTGGACCATACCCAAAGGGGATTACGAATTATTTTTTCTAAAATTCCATCGTTTTCACTACTTTTTTTTATTTTTTTATATTTTTCATTTTTTTAGATTTTAGACTACTATTTCACCTATTTATACTTGTCAAAAAGTTTTGAAAATTATTGTGGTTTTTCTTAGTATGTATTGGAGATTTATCAAAAATGATTCTGGAAATTTCTGGATTTTTTTTTCTGATTTTTTTAAAAAAACAGCCCTATTTCGTCGGTTGGGGGCTCCCAACCGACATAATAGGGTAGATATTAAGTCGGTTGGAAGCCACAATCGACGTAAGATCTCTTTCAAAGTGCTATTTTGACTGGTATTTTACGTGAGTGGTTTATTTATCAACCGATGTTGTATATTCACATACAACGTCAGTTATATAACCGATGTAAAAAGGTTAAGACTTTCAACGGCGCCTGCATCAACGTCGGTTTCAGAACCGACATAAAATGTCTTCTAGAATCGATGTAGAAAGCATTTTTTTGTACTAGTGAATATTATTCAAAATCATAAAAAAATGAATTATATCACATTAAAACAACTTTATTATTATTATTATTATTGCAACTAACTCATAGAGGGCCACTTCATAAACCAATCATATTACAAAGTACTTAATAGAAAATATGCATACTAGAACATGTAATTTACTCTGATTGCCATAATCATTCTCCATCTAAAAAACCTTATATAATTAATGTTTCATTACTCAAACTAGATCTAGAGTAAAATCTAACCACTAGTTCGTAGCTACTAGCTATAGGAATCCATGATTCACCATTAAAATCCAAAGCACTTAATATTGTAATGACAAAATATTAAAAGTGAAACCTTCAAAGGTTCGTTGTCTGTTCTAAGGTTTATTCCTTGAACACAATTAAGCCAAAAATTAAATCCTTTACACATATATAATAGAAAAACTTCAACAAAATGCTGAATAATGAGAAAAGTATATCTAAAAGAAAAAAAAATCATAAACAAATTTTAATAACACCGTCTGTAAATTTCTATTTTAAAAAAAAAAACTTAAGGATATTGCTTTGATCATAAATAGTATGAAACTTTGAATGCAATCACAATTTAAAATTTGATGATAAAGGAACTCGTCTATCATGTTGGGAAATGAGAAGGTACGCAAAATTCCTTTTTCACACAAACATAAGGTCCAATTCAGATATAAGTGTATGTTATGGAACTCAATATATCCACTACAAAAAAAAAATTATTTAGAGACCAATTTTTAGCTACCAAATGAAATGGTTCCTAATTGTAACTAAAATGGTTGTTAAATAACTAAAAAATATGAATTTAGTAACAAATTAAGTCAAGATAATTGATATCTAACATTAGCTACCAAAGTTTTAGTCACCTATAGCATTAGATTCTAAATTGGTATCTAATTAAGTTAGAGATCACTTTAGAATCTAATGGTGTAAGTCACTAAAACCTTGGTAGCTAATGTTAGATACCAATTATCTTGACTTAATTGGTCATTAAATTGAATCATTACTTCTATTTTGTAGTTATTTAACAATCAAGATCTAATTTGGTAGCTATTTTTGTCATAATTAACAATAATTTCATTTGGTAGCTAAAAATTGATTTCTAAATAGTTTTTTTCTTGTAGTGATCACACTTATGAAAAATGAATTTAGTTTCATGTATAAACAAAATCACAAGGACTTGAGTTAGCTAATTTAGGATTTTCTTGGATAGGAAACATGATAAAACATGGTGTGTTAATTAAATGATATTTTGATTATGTTTGTACTTCTTGTTGATAATTCCTTTCTTTATTGTCTATTATCTTAATATAATAAAAATGAATGACTCAATTTCTAAGATTTCAACAAATTTTCATTTAAAAAATTATTATTTGTCTTTCTAAATATAATAGTCAATTATGTTAAGTTTATGATCAATCATATAATCGATTATATCAAGTAATTGATCTATTATTCTTATCAAAATTATATCTATGAAAAAAGAGAAATTATTATCATGAATGCAACTACTTTAAAATGTGGAGAACAAAATTGATGTTGAAGATTGAGAGAGAGGGTTGATTAAGGGAAGGAGAGTGAAATCTGAGAGAAAACCCTATAAATGGTTGGTGAAAGAGAATGAAATAGGAGAATTTGCATAAATGAATTGGAAATTTTAGTTGTGCGACAACAATTCTCTCTTAGCGTAACATAATTCTGATGATGAGTGATGGCTAAGGTTTTAGGACAAATGTGCTATGATAAGAGGGAGATGAAAAATTTACGGACAAATGAAAATAAAAACGAAAGAAAATATGAGTTGAATCATTTGAGTTTAATTATTGAAATGTATTACTTTCTAAATTTTAATCATAAAATTAATCATAAAATCATAAATAAAATTAGTGAATAAAACATTTGAGTTTAATAATGATAATTGTTTATAATCTTATTACATAAGTTGAATAGTTTATAGATTATTATTTACAAAAATAATATGGTAATATTTATTCATTAAATAATTCATAAATTAATATATTATTAATTAAATAACTTATATAAATATATTTTAATTTAAAAAATTTAAAGAAATTAATAATAAAATTAAAAAATAAACTATTATAAATGAATACTTAAGTAATTTTATATAATATCATAATTCATTAATTAAAATTAAATACTTATATTATATACAAATACATGAAAATTAATTATGATAGAATTTAATATAAAATATAAATTTTTATTTGAAAAGAGTAAATTCTAAAATAAATAAATGTAATACCCTAGAAAATCGCTATGGAGTAAAAACTAACCTAGAATTTGGTTTTAGAGATAAATAAGATAACACCGGAATATTTTTTTAACAATAAAGTTGTTTAAGTAAATAAAAATTAGTTATTTAGTTTTTATTTTTATAATAACAACCACCAACTATCTCTAAGAAGATATTCTGTTTTATTCTTATAAAAACTACTAACTCTCTCTTTCTTTAAGAAGATATACAATTTCATTCTTATGAAAACCACCATCTCTCAACTAATTTCTCTTTAAAGTTTTCTATCTTCTCTCTAGATTTATGATCTCATAGGTTATCAGATTGACAATTAGAGGATATTTTTAGATTCCTAGCATTGAGTAGATCAAGAATGTCCAATCAGATTCTTGAACGGAGTTAGGCTGCCCGTGATTTTAGGATTTTTGAGTATCTCTACTCTATAGAGGTAAGGGAAGCTAGTTTGAATGTTTTTAGTAGATATTGTGCTTACTTGTTTTGTGAATTCGGGTAAAGGAAGCTAGTTTGAATGATTTTAGTAGATATTGTGTTTACTTGTTTTGTGAATTCGGGTAAGGGAAGCTAGTTTGACTGTTTTTGATATATATTGTAATTATTTGTTTATTAAATATGAATTGGATGAATTTGAATTGAATGGAATGAATTTTTATGTATGGTATGATGTAGCATCAATGTTTGTGAATGATATGGTGTGTGATCGAGACATAGTATCTTCAGGAAAGGAGATAGCCGTATTGAGATTATTAGGATGTGCATTGTTTGGGGATTTGATCTATCTAAGGAGATATCCTGACTCTATTGGTATATTGGATTCATATAGATGAAGTTTACCAGTTAGTGAAGATTCGAAGGAGGTTCATATGACCATGTCCGAGGTTTGAAATATGAGCTTATCGGAATAAGACATATGGATTAACTCTGTGCATATGAAAACTATACTCGAGGTTTGAAATCGGAACTGATCGGGATAGACTGTATCTGAGGTTTGAAGTATGAGCGGATCGAAACAGATTGATGATATATGACAGGTGCAAACCTCTGAGACTAACTCAATGCACGAGTATTCCTGAAATAGAGAGTCCAGTGTCTTTGTATGTTAAATGAATTATGAGTTTGAAGTGTTGTTGTTTGATTGAGATAGAAATTTAATTTATGAAAAATACATTTTTTAAAAAACTTTATAGCTTACCCTTCCTTTTGTGTGTTTGTTTTATTTTTAAATCTGCGAGATGATCGTGTATATTACACGTAAGCAGAAGATTTGACAGGTGGTGTGAGTCTCCAGTGAATTGATGGAGAAACTTTATTTTATTTATTTATAATTTTATAAAGATATTTTTATTAAATCTTATATGGAGAAGTATATTTTAAAACACTTGTATAGATTTTTATATTCAAATTTATAAGTTCCTAATACATGAAAAAAATACATTATAAAAAAATAAAAAATTAATTATATAAATTTTAAATTTTATCTTGTTTATAAATGCACACATTCTATATATTCCATTTTGTCCTTAAACTTTATCTTCTAAAAAATACACACCTAAACTTTTATTTCTCATATGATTCATATTTAAAGTTTATTAATTTTTAATAAGATATTTTTTCTAAAATTTTCAAGTTGTATCATTTTCACTATATTAACATGATAATTGTTAATAATATTAGTACATATGTTCAATAGTTTATAAATTATTATTTAAAAAGTTAATACGATAATATTTATTCATTAAATAATTCATACATTAATATATTATTAACAGAATATTTTATATAAATATATTTATTGGTTAAATATTTATTAGATTAATAATTATTAATTGAACAACTATTAGATTATTATCCATTCATTAAATAATTAATATACTATTGATTAAATAAAATATATTAATAATCTTTAATTAAATAAGTATCGCATTGATAATTATTAGTTAAAAAATAAGTAAATTGCTACTTATGAATTAAGTAATAAATATATTAGGATTTATTAATTAAATAGTTAATAGATTATTATTTATAAAATCGATATGTTAATATTTATTAATTAAATAATTTACATATTAATTAAATAATTTATATATTAATCATTTTTTTAACTAAATAATTGTAAGGACCTAGTTAATTGTTTAAAAGTAAAAATAGTCTAAACGAGATGAAGAATTAATTATGTAGAGTTGTTGGACGAGCAAAACTCTCACTAGGAAAATTCATTTAATTGAAAATTAGAGAATGTTGATTATTGGACGAGTCAATTCTTATGAGACAAGATGTTTTGTATGAAAAACTTTTATTAGTGTAGTCTTGTTGGGTGAATACTTTATTCATTGGATTATTAAAAGTTATTGCATATGTCAATGCCTTTAGTTGGACAAGTAGAATGGTGGGTGGCAGAGTGTGATGGTGTTTTCTTAGCTTTAAAGAAACATGTTTTTAAATATTTATAAATACTATTTTTTTATTTATTACTATATTGTTATATTTGACCAATATATTGTATTTGAACATTATTATAATGTGATAAATGATAAATTTCAATTTTTCAATATTTAAATTGAGTTGGATGTATTTATATGAATGCAATTATATGATGGTCAGTGGCGGCTTAAGACTTTAAGAGGCCTAAAGCGAATAAAAAATGAGGCTTTTTTTAAATTAATAAAATAATTAAAATTATGATATTTTTATCTAGAATTTATTTTTCAAGCTTTTTGTGATGCAAAATTATCTATTAAATTATCATAATTAATTTCATTTAAAAATTCTTTTTTAATAGACAATAAAGATAATTCGTTTAATCTTTGTTGAGACATTGTTGATCTTAAATAAGATTTTATTTATTTTAAGTTTTGAAAAACTCCTTTAAGTTGAAGCAATGATACTAGAATTGTTAATATTATTTGGAAAATAATTTATTCTTTTTATTAATTAAGAATGTCAATTGATTTATCATTTTCCAATCCTATGATCTCCTTTAAGATATTTAATTCTGAAAATAAATCTAAGCCATCAAGATCCAATAAATTATCATGTTTCAAATACTTTTAAAGATTTAAGCATTTTTCTTTTAAAAGTACACTACCCAATAACTTTAAATTTTTAATACTAAATAAAAAACCAAAAATATATCCTCCCATTAACTTGGATCGTATATATTTTTAATATTATAATCATTTTGGCTTGCAATTTCATTCTCGTTATCCTGAGTTTGTGAATTAGAATTACTATCATGAGTTTGAGAATCAAAATTGTTATCTTCATTGACTACTTTATTATTGTCTTCACCACCTATATTTATATTGTTATTTTTATCTAAATTTATATTGTTATATTCTTCATTCAAAGAAGACTCACCTGTATTTCCTAATTCATTTTTTTTTTGTTTATTTTTATAAATTTATCCATGGCCCATTTTTGTGATTCAACAAAAAGTTCAACTCTTTTTTTTTTTTTTGAAGTTTTGAATAACCTGATCCAAATTTTCTAGTTGCCATATTTGTATATTTTCATATAAAATTAAAAATTATAATGTATATCACACTGAATATAACTTATAAGTATATAAAATAAGTCTAAGTTAAAAAGATAAAACCTGATTGTCAAGATAATAGACTTGATCGTAGAGTCTCAAGTCTCCTATTATGATATTATCTTTCGATCTTGTCCTTTGATATGTCTTTAAATATAATTTGTAACTTCTATATTCTCTTCCTTGAATCTGTACAAATTATTTTAAGATTAATTAAACAATAATGAAAATAAAACTTTCATATCAATTGATCAATCTCATATTATTTTTACCTAATATTGATGCACCCAAAAAGGAGTAAAAGTGAACACAAACTCTTCCTCAATCAATCTACTGCTCAAAGTCTCCCAGTAAAGACACGCATAAATGCAAAGATAAGAAAGAGATAAATTAGAAAGTTTTGATACATAAGATTCCTTGACTGATTTTTTAAAAAATATAATTAATTTATTATAAGAAAATTTCAAGAATATTATTCATTTAATAGTATTTATATTACTAATATAAATTTAAAGTCTTTAAATAATATTTATAGCACCAATATAAACTTAAAAGTCTGTTAAAATATTTAAATTTTTAATTAAAATTTTGTTAGTATAATTTTAAAATTAAATATTTTTTATTTTATAATAATATATGAGTATTAATTTTTTTTGAAGCCTTTGAAGCCTTGAGACCTAAGGCGTATTAAATTTTTTTGAGACCTTTGAAGCCTTGAGGCCTAAAGCGGTTGCTTTACCTGCTTGGACCTTGAGCCATCCCTGATGGTACAATTTTGATATATAACATGTGGTGTGTTGTGAACATAGTTATTTCTAGGGATTATAAAAGAGAGAATCTTAACTCTACTAATATTGGACTCATATAGAAATATATTAGATAGTGAGAGTCAAAAGAGATTCATGTGACCTAGTTTGCAATGTAAAAAAGAACTATGTTTAATAGGTCGTAGGGACTTATCCTATCATATGAGTGGATCAAGTTCCTATTATATGGCTTTGTTATGGTGACAACTTAATAAATATAGTATGATAAGTATAATCAGAATTTAATTCACTAAGTCTTCTAAAAATAAAGTCACTAAAAATAAAGTCAAGTATGTGTGATGTTGATGTTAGTCACTTGTCACATGAGAGATAGACAATGAGCTGAATGTTAAACACATATTTCTATATATATATATATAACTTCCAAAACATAAACATACAAAACAGAATAAGTTAAAGTTTTAAAAAACTTTAATACTTTAATATATTAAATTATATAATATACTATTAATATATGGATGTGGTATTATACGATTTGATATATATAACTTACTCTGTTTTGTATGTTTGTGTTCTTGAAGTTATATATATATATATATATATATATCATAGTAGATATTTTTATGTATATTATTTTAGGTATTTTAAGGAAAAATATTGTAAATATTTGTACGTAGATAGGATGGTGGAGTGTTTGGTAGTTAATGTAACTTTTCAAAATGGGATGTTAGAATAATTATTACATTAATAGTTATTAATTAAGAAATAGGTATATTATTATTTATTAATTAATTTAAATAATAAATAGATTAATATTTATTAAGTAAATGGTTAATAGATTACTATTTACAAATTAATATGTCACTTTTTATTCATTTAGGTTTTTTAATTAAATGATTATTACACTAATGTTTATTAATCAAATGAATAATACAATGTAATACATCATTATCAATATATTTTTTATTACATAATTTATCAAAGGATTGGTAAATATTAGGGATAGAATCTCTATATTTTCATCACATATTTCATCTATTAAATACTAAAAAAATGTTACGGATGGATTTTCCTTTGATATATATTATGACATTTACCTAAATCCTTTAATAATTTTTTGTCAGTATCCATTATTTTTTGATAGATAAATATTCGACAATAATTTTCAATTCCTTTGACTGTATATGTAATTATAGCAAATATAAAAAAAATCAGCTGTAATTAAATTTAATAAGAATCAAAAGAATTATTAAATATTAAAAGACTATAAATGTTATTAAAAAAGCAGGTTTGATTTTATTTATTCATTATAAACTTTTTGTTTTCTTTGTGTTAGTTTTTCAAATTTGGAAAACACAAGATGAGTCGAAATTTTAAGAAATGATAGTTGTATATGGATTTTAATTCTGAAAATATATGGCTGTAAATGGCTTCTGAAAATGTTTAAATTTCATTTTTAATGCTAAAAAATTTATTATGTTAATTGTTATGTTTTTTCATATGACAAACTAGTCATGGAGTTGGGAAAGTAATTATACTAATTACAATGTTTAATTTAAAACACTGGTTGCACAGAAAAAAAAAATGCCAAACTTATTTGAATGAATTCATCTTAACTATTAATTAATTGCTCTCAAATATTCCTTTCACAACAATTTATTTTTTTTCCAACTTTAATATTAATATTTCAGAAGGTCAATTCTTAGTTTAATAAAATACTTATTTTTCTTTTTCTTACTATTTACATTTTAAAATATTTATTTTCACTTATCTTTTTCAAGGTAAGTTTTCCCTCTTAAATTTAATATACTTGTATTACTATATTAATATTAAAAATATTCTAATAACACACATTGTATTAATCAATTTGTTATTTGTTTTATTTTTTAGATATTAATTTTTTAATCTCAAATTCGTATATATATATATATATATATATA
>Ga0209700_108878_pt1 | contig 12327 bp, 5 predicted proteins | sample SiratroredBW_FD_187528 | JGI IMG/M metagenome (GOLD analysis project Ga0209700, IMG submission 187528) | Root nodule microbial communities of legume samples collected from California, USA - Siratro red BW (SPAdes) (version 2) | ecosystem: Host-associated > Plants > Roots > Nodule | place: USA... | reverse complement strand
ATTAAAAAAAAACTATAAGATACCTAAAAAAAAAAAAGATACAAGAGAAAAAAATTCGTTGACTCAATAAAAAACACTCAAAGTTCTTAAAAGATCATGACACACTTTTCTAAAAATAACAAATCAAGACAATATATCTTCAAATGAAATACACCAACAAATCAACAAATGACCTATAAAAATTCATAGAGAAAATAAACTATTAGACACAACTTACAAAAAATTTCAAGACAAACTAAAAAAGTATTAAAAATGCTAAACAAAAAGATTTAAGATGTTAAAAGACTAAAATCTAAAACAAAAAGAGCTTGAAAATCACTCACAAAATCGACTAAACCAAACAATTAAAATTAACACAAGATTCATGCTAAAACAAACTTCAATAAAAATAACCAAAACAAGCAAGTTATCAAAGACAATTTGAAAATTCCAAGAAACCTATAAACCGTGTTTACGAATTTCAAGATAAGGGACTTTGATATTTTTGTTTTAACACTTTAATTTATTGATTTTCAATTATTTCTTTCTCACGTGGATTATATGTGATTCAACAATTAGTTTTATAATTATCCTTCATTATTTTTATTTTATTTTCTTATATTTCACACAAATTCAAATTGAATTTCTAAAAGGTAATGGAATTACCACAATGGAGCCTTTATGTTTTTAAGTTTAAATTAATTCAACAACAAACTTATTTCAATACAACTTCTCACAAAATCATAACATTTTTGTTACTAAGAAAACTAAAGAGCAAAGACGTAAACTCAAACAAACAAAATATAAACTCAAACTAGATAAATAAAGTACACAAATCATATTCACGATGTCACGACCAGATTTGCAGTGGTACAATGAAAATCCATATAAAAAAAAAAAAAAGAATCCCCACCATATTTTAGGAAAAACTATAGAAAAACATTTTAAAAATAATAGTCTTTGAAATTAAATTTGATTTCAATAGTCGATTACACATAAGAAAGGTTTTAACACCCTTTAACATTTGTTATAAGACAATTTTTCTTTAATTAAATATGAAAAATTAATATAATTCCTAAAATATTAATTTCCCCTAAAATCAAACAAAAATATATGTAAAAACTATTTTTTGACTACTTATTTTTTAGAAAAAAAATCTTTATAAAACTATTTATATGAGTTTTATAAAAATTGAATTTACTCTCACGCTTCCCATTTACAATGAAAAATTAGAGTTACATATATATATATTTTTTTAAAAAAAGACTTATGTTACGATTTTTAAAAAAAATATTCTAGAGTTGTTGTAAATGGTTTTAATGATTATTTTTATATTTAAATTATTAATTATCAAATAAGTTCAAAACTTAACAGGATAATTAATAATTTTTACAATTTCGTTAATGAAAATTTTAATTATCAAACAAGTTTAAGATTTAATATGATAATCAACCATTTTCAAATTTTTAATCTCAACCAAAAATTTAATTATCAAGTAAGTTGAAGGCTCGATATGATGATAATTTTTTCTAAAGTTATTCTGTAAGTTGAAATTTTAATTATAAAGCAACTTCAAGACTCGATATATGACAAATAATATTTCTAAAGATTATTATTTTCACTATCAATCACCTCTGAAACTTAACATGATAATCATGGACGAAAAATTTAATTATCAATTGAATCCCCTAACATGATAATAAATAATTTTTAAAATTTTTATTTAATTATCCAATAAGTCTAAAATTGTATATAATACCTGGTAATTTTCAAAATCATTTTATAAATAAAATTTCAGTTATCAAATAAGTACGAAACTAATACGATTTCAAAATTAATGTATGAATAAAAAATATAGTTATCAAGCAAGTCATATATTAAAATCAATCATTTTTAGATTATTATCTAAACAAAAATTTTAATCATTAAACAATTCTAAAAAGTCATAATAATAACTTTAAAAATATTATAATATTGTATTTAAAGACACGGGCTAACGTCAAGACGTGGCACTGGTGCACGTTTACTTTAAATATCAACGCTGATTTTGTCTCATGGATGAACATTGCAATCTTGGATATGTATAATAATCATGAACATCACACATGCACTGTTACGACTTTATCTATGTTAAAGAAGTTAGAATTCTACAACTTCACATGGCAAAAAGCAAGTGAAACTTTACGCATTGATTGGAAAAAGCAAACCATATTAACAAACCAATCACTGCCTACAATTAGTTTGTCAATCTTTTCAGTCTAGTGTAGCAGAATTTTGACAAACAACTACCCAAGGGTGATGTAACATAAGTTGTGAGCAGTGAAAAGTATTCCAATAAAAATGGCATTTGATATAACCCTGAGAGGTGAGGCCAATTAGTGGCAACACACATCACGAGGTGTAACAGAAACATAAAGAGCAAGGAATATTTTCAATTATGAATAAAATCGTCACGAGTTAATAAAATTGTAAATTATAGAATTGTAATATAAATTATAAATTTTATTTTTAATATATATATATATATATATTAATATTTTTTATCAATAAATAAAATAAGTAAAAAAATAAAAAAGATATTATAGAAAAAATAAAAAAATATTATTAAAAGTATATTTGATTTTATTTTAATTAAAGTTAAAACTCATTCAATCAAGAACATCAAAAATACAATAAAAAATATTCTTAATTTTTTTTACAATTTGTTTTAAATTTTAATTAAAATTAAAATTCATATTGGATTAATAAGGTAAATGATGTAAAAAAAAACTATTAATTCTTAATTGAAATTGTAAATTATTTTAGATTTTGATTGAATAATATAACAGCACAGATAATCAGGTAAAATTTTAATTATATTCATTTTAATTAAAATTAAGTTTGAATTAAATCCATTTGCCTAAAAAAATAGTTATTGGAGGTAAAATATTCTAATAACTCTTTACTGATTTTATTGAACAATCTTGTTATTCCACCATTTTACATGAATGAATAGTATATAATATATATATTATCATGTAATTTAAATTTCGGTTTTAATTACTTTGATGTTGATTTCTACCATTGTATTTCTGTATTTTCTTGTTGTTAGTGGTAATTATTGCAAAAGCTCATGTATCTTTTTCAATTTCTTGTTCGTATCGTTTATTAACTCATACCAGAGTAGTATGTATCTAGGAAATCAATTTTATCGGTATTTGTAGGTCATTTACTGTGTATTTTTTGTGCCAAATATGGAGAAATAGCTACGTATGTACATACATACTGTGAAATCGGTATGTTATTAAAGTTGCTTCACTCTTCTTTTTGGAAACCATTCTCATTTTTCACGAGGCATGTTAAACATGTTAATCATCGTGGTCCAAGATGTTTAGCAACGCTGGTAGTTATTCTAACATTTAATTGTAGTCAAAAACAAAATCTATAAGGGATTAAATATTTAAACTCTTCTGGGAGATATGGATAAGAGTAAGAGTAAGCAGTACACAAATCACTCATTAACTAAACAAATTATTATTAGTTTTATTTAAGTAAAGAAATTATTATTAATTTTATTTAAGTAAACAAATTATTATTAGTTGCAATGAGTTCATATATCACTTTTGATTATATATTTAATTTTTATTGTGATACTAAGATCTTATATTCTTACAAGACCTGTTAACTTTACATAACTATCTTAGTTTTCAATTTATTGGTTGCTCTTACTCTAGTCGTTTGGTTTCTTTTGAATTCACGTTTTTACATCTTTAGTTTCGGAAAAAATCCTTGTAAGGACTTTCACGCTTAAACAAGTAATTGGTCTAAGTAGTTTGAGGTTTTTGGGTTTGAATTAAGTGATATTCTCCTATTTATAGGCTTACATGTAGGTTTTCTTGTGCTGGTTAGAAACTCAAGTCCATACAGACTTAATCACCATTATGAGAATAATAATTACCACATATCTACCAATGTAAACTTGTTTTTGAATGAAGCTTTATAACAAAATATATACATCTAATGTAATTGAGATATGATCAGTGAATGAGGATCATCCTATAAATAACACTTAAACAAAGAATCTTAAAAAATTGTATCCACTTGTATTTTTCTTGAAAGCTTGTTGTGTATAATATAGTCGGTTGAGATGAAAGAAAGTTAAAATTTAATAATATTATCTTACCAGTTTTGTATGATATAATATTTCTGAAACTAACACAAAGTATATACCGCAATTATATGTATATAGGATTAATTTCTTTCTGAAACCAACACAAAGTATACCGTGTTAATATGTATATAGGATTAATTTCTTTAAGTATTTTGTCATTATTAAAATTTTCTTGAAAGATACACTAAAACTAAAATATTTAGGATCCCAACATTAATTAAAAAAAAAAGCTAAAAACGTAAAATTGTATATTCTGACGTTTGGAGCTACAACCATATCATCTGACAATAAGAAATTGACCAGTATAAATATGAAAAAAATCCTTTATCAAAGGCCAAAAAAATAAATATAACATCTTATTTTGTGATAAAATAGAAATATAAAATAAGAAACACATAAAATTTCATTTTACACTCAACAAATAAAATAATAAAATAAATATTATAAATTAATTTAACTAAAATTAATAATTTTTAGAGTTAACGCAGTAATTTAATTAAAGTTTTTTCAATAATAAAAAAATTGAATAAATTATATAAATGCAAAAAATAATTTTCAAAAACCAATACAATAATAAATGATTAATTTTGAACACTAAAATTAGAAAAAATATAGATATTTCAATTAAATTAAACAATTAAAATTGGAATCAAGTCGCAAAATCCAAATTACAATAAACGAATCTTAATTCCCTCACACATGTTAACCCAATTATTAGTGATGTGGGCCCTAATAGATATTTAGTTGATGTTTTCTGGTTATAAATTGTCCACGTGAAACACGCCTTCCATCATCTTAATCTTATTATAACATTACAAGTTCCAGAATCTCTTTATCTCATTTATTGTTGCAACATTTTAATATGTTTTAGTTAGAGAAAAATAAATGAAAGAAAGCAAAAAATGGAAATAATTAGTAAGATATTTTATAAGTTGTTTAATAGAAAGATAAAAAAAGTTCAGTGGATGTGAAATAACACAAGTACCTATAATAATAATAAATAAAAAAACTTTCTTTTATTGAATGGCCTTCTTCTCTTCCTCCCCTTAAGACAATGAATTAATGTAATTCATTATCATAATAGACCGTGATTAAGTAAGTGTTTTAAATAATAGACGTTTTTGTTTTATTATTATTTATGGATTAATTTTAGATTAAGGAAAACTTGAAAGTGAGAATGTGAGGATTAGATTTTAGATCAGTCATTTGTTGACCCTGTGAAGGACAAGCAGGGGTGGTCCCAGTAACGAAGGGCCTATACGGCTTGTTTTAAACATGAAACTTCGTCCTGTCACTTTAACACCTACAGTCTAAGGTTAAAACTGGACCCAGTCACGGCCGATTACAACTGTTTTACTTAATGATTTATTTACTTTATCCCCATAAGAGATTTTTTTTTTTTTACCTTTTACAGTAATTATTTTAAATATTTTGCTTAAAATAACTGTAATTAAATAACCATATACAAATTTTTACATACATAATAGAGTTATCGGGTGAAATTCAAAATTCATTTTAACAAAGAAAAATTATCTTTTGACATACTTTTTGTCTTATTTCTTCTTTACAACTTTTTTACATGATAAAATATTATATTTTATAAAAAAAATAAAATTTTTTCAAATAAAATAATAATATTTTTGATTGTTGAATGAAAGCGTAACAAGATGATAACTATCATCCACAGATGAGATGATGGACGATCGACATGGGTGGGGTCGTAAAGTCACGCCATGTGTCTGAGAAGTACAGTTTGAAGCACACACGGAACCACCCGTTTGGTTGTCCCAATCTCAATAAAATTATAAAAAGCAATGATATATTATTTTTTCTCTGACAGCTGGCTGATTCAAATAATATAATAATATATTTGTATTTTAAGTCAAATATTAATATTTAAGTTATCAAGCACATGTTTGTTTTTTTTTTTCAACATAAAAAAATAATTATTTTTATTCACAAACAAAATATTATCACCGCCGTCTATAAATATAAATATCCATTTAAGTTATCGATACTCAAGCACTACCCTTTCCTTTTTTAGCTTATCCTCAACATGGCTTCATTGGGAACGATGGTTGTGGCTTTGTTGCCACAAACCCAGAAGAACCAAGCTCGCATCTTCCTTTCCCAACAACCAAACACCGTAAACAAACTCAAACCCAAACCCACCAAAACTTTAAAAACTTACACAACCAACCTTACATGCAGTGCCACGCTTTCATCAACTCTGCAGCCCACTGAGAAGCAAGAAGAAGAGAAGAAACAAAAGCCACTGGCGGAGGTTTGGCGCAAGATCCACGGCGAGGAAAACTGGGCCGGGCTTCTGGAGCCCATGGACCCCGTAATGCGGGCCGAGCTGATCCGCTACGGGGAGATGGCCCAGGCCTGCTACGACGCCTTCGACTACGACCCTTACTCCAAATACTGCGGCAGCTGCAGGTTCCCCATACCCGAGTTCTTCCAATCTCTGGACTTGCCCAACACGGGATACAACGTCACACGTTATCTCTACGCCACGGCCAACATCAACCTCCCCAACTTCTTCCGCAAATCGAGGTGGCCCGACAAGACGTGGAGCAAGCACGCCAACTGGGCGGGCTTCATCGCGGTGTCGGACGACGCCACGAGCAAGCGTCTGGGGCGGAGGGACATCACCATCGCATGGCGAGGGACAGTGACGCACGTGGAGTTTGTGGCCGACCTCACGAATTTCCTGAAACCTCTCTCTCCCGACGTACCCTGTTCCGACAAGGGTGTAAAGGTGGAAGCTGGTTTCCTGGATCTCTACACGGACAAGGAAACGGGGTGTGGGTATTGTAAGTACTCGGCGAGGGAACAGGTTCTCGGGGAATTGAAACGGTTGATGAAGGTTTATTCGGATGAAGAGGTGAGTGTTACGATAACGGGGCATAGTCTCGGGAGTGCGATGGCGGTACTGAGTGCTTTCGATATCGTGGAAAATGGGCTGAACGTGGGAAAGGGTGGGAGAAAAGCGCATGTTTCGGTGTTTGCGTTTTCGGGTCCGAGGGTGGGGAATGTGAGGTTCAAGGAGAGGTTGGAGGGAGAGCTGGGGATAAAGGTGCTGAGGGTGCACAACAAGCATGACTTGGTGCCGCAGTCGCCGGGGTTCTTGTTCAACGAGGAGACGCCGCGGTGGTTGGTGAAGCTGATGGAGTGGTTGCCCTGGTGTTATTTGCACGTCGGGGAGCAGTTGGAGTTGGATCATAAGAAATCACCTTTCTTGAATCCTGATGGGGATGCTCTCTGCGCGCATAACTTGGAGGCTAGCTTGCACTTGCTTGATGGGTAAGACTTTTTACTTCTCTACACTTTCTTCTCCATTTTTCATTTAACAACCACACAAAACTCTTCCTTTTTACCTCTTACCACCAAATCAACTTCTCTTTGCGGTTACACAAAACTTACTTCACCCACTGATACAAAATTTGTTTTTTGGACATTTTTTACTGAGAAATCATACCAGTTAGGTTACATAAATTATGACATCTAGAAAATAAAAGACATCACCCTGCTCCCTTTTCAGGATTCAGCTAGGAACTAGAAACCATCATCGTCCTTTCAGTCTTTTTTTATCTTTCTAATTTTAGGTTTTTCACTTTTTCTGCATTATCTTTCTCACAGGAAAGTATCCCATTTAATTAATTGAAGAAGACGAAGAATGAAAACAAAAAAAGTAGCAAACACATTTGTAAATAATGAATATAAAAATATTAGCAAAACAATTCCTAAATAATGTGATAAAAATGAGTGCTGATTGTTCTTTTGATGTATTGGATGAATAATTGTGTCAAAATTTTTGCTTTTGTCCCGGTGTCATAATAAACATACAGCTGTAATATTCTGAGTTATGGAGGGGACCAGGAGGCCCATGCGTCTGGACTACTTCGGAAGGCAAATTAAATTAAAGTAAACGAGGCCAATGTTTAATTATATATATTTCTATCATCGTTCTTTTCATTCCACATAAACGAAATAATTTTATTATTCTATTATATGTCGCATTCATATTTACTTACCTTTTTTTATCTGTAGTTTGTTTTCAGCCCTTTCTTCCACCATCCCAATTCATGGCCGTCCTGTTATAGTATTTGAATGAAAGTTATTTAAGAAGATATTTATTTTATAAAATAAAATATATTAAATACGATGAGCTGATATGAAGGGTTTGATTATGCGCAGATACCATGGGAAGAATGATGAATTTAAGAGAACTATTGAGAGGGACATTGCTTTGGTGAACAAGGCTTGTGATTTCTTGAAAGACGAGCATTCGGTGCCAGTATACTGGAGGCAAGACCTGAACAAGAACATGACCAAGACTGAAGATGGACGGTGGGTGTTCACTGAGCGTCCAATATCTCATGATGGACACCAAGATCTTGATTCCCATCTCGAGGAACTAGGTCTCCTTTCTTCTAACAAATCAATCAATCAGTAATTATGGATCACACTGTATCTTGTGGAGTATCATTGCACCACCACCACCATAAAAACAATGTCAATTCAGATGTTGGGAACATAGATAGTTACTAAGATAAGAATGGGAAACTCTGTGATTTAGTGCTTGGCTAGTCACAGACAGATTAATGCCCATGAAAACGTTACAGATGTGGCCCTTTTGGAATTAAGAAAGTGATTATTAAATATATATCTACGAGGAATATCCATTGGCCTTTTTCATGGAATAAGACTCTCGCAATGCCTAATCGATACATAGTGATTAAGAAAAATCAGAAGCACTGGTGCATATCAATGTTGAAACTTTGAGTTTTTGTGATAATTTGTAAAATTTATAAAAATAGTTTGATGAATTTTCTTGTAAAAATAAACTTTAGGCGCATTAGGGTTCGAAGACGTCTAATATTAGGATTAGCTTGATAGGAGGTGTCCCCTTCTAAAAAGTGTCACTTAGGATTAGAGGTAGTTTATATCTCACGTTAGGTTTAGTGAAATTTCTTCTTTTATAAATACATAGGCGTTATGTAAAACAAGTTTGATTGAAATAATGAATTAGTATTGTTAAGTTTTTTTTTTCGAGTTTTCTTTCTTAAAGAAACACTTTGTAATTGGCTTAATTTCTTTCAAAAAAACTTTCATCACCTAGCTCATCAATCTTTCATAGTAAGATTCACCTTCTTTCTGCTATTCCGTATACTTCATTGGATTCAAGTGCGCGTTATTTCCTTTTACACGCTTGAGAAGTATTCTTTCTTGCATTCATTCAATGCAAAACTTCCAAAGAATTCTACAACTTCAAGTGGAGAACCTAGATGCAAAACATCATGAAGACTCATCTATCATTTGGTATCTAGAGCTTTGGTCTTCAAGAGATGAGTTCATGAATCCTTCACTATTTTTCAACTATTTCCGTATTGTTTTTTGATGTTTTTACTTGTCTTGAGTGATTGTATCGATTATTTGTGGTTGTTCTTGAGTTTAAACGGTTCAAACATCTTCAATCTACTTGAACCATCCAAAAATCATGTGTTTAGGTGATCTAGTGTGTGCTACAAGCTTTTACATATTGTTGAGTCTTAATTCAATTTTTGTTCAGTTCATTTTGTTGTTTTGTTGATTAGGTTTGCTTTTATAATCCATATACAGGTTTTCAAGTTATGTATAACTCCACAATGTCATCAATTCCATAGATTTGTGCTAGTAGTTTAGTTGTTTGTTTAATTGTGTGAAAGAAAATTGTTGAACATCAAGTGTTTGATGAAAGTTCTAAGAGAAGTTGTGTCTTTGTGTGTTTTTTCATTTTTCATTATTGGGTTCCAATACTTGCTATTAGATCATTAGTGAGTTGTTAAGAGTCTACAATTCCAAAATGTCTTGTTATTTCGTTCCAATTGCTTGAATTCCTTAGGTTTCCTTCATTGCACAAAATCTGTTTGACAAAAGATCATTGAATATTGGAAATTTTATTAGAGTTGAAATATTGCATATTTTGAAGTGAAATTTTGTGTATGACTGTATATAGATGTCTATGAAACAATGTTAAAAAGGCGCATTCTGAATCAAAATAGAACAAAATGATAAATGTTAAAAGCCTGAATGCTAGTGATTGAGAAATTTTTGAAGGAAGTGAATTTTGCTCTCTATAATTGATTTACTGCATCTAAGTGATTGTATTGACCTCAAATTTGTGTTGCATTAGCTTAAGATGTTGAGAGTGTTTGGTTAAAATTTGGTGACCCAATTCGTTGTGGTGTAATTATAATAAATTTTGAAATCAGCGCTGCTAGTAGCTTAACGCATAACATCAAAATTGTTACATTGGACCTAAAATGCTCTTTCTTTTGAATTTATCTAGACGATTCTGTGATCCGTTTGACCTAAAATTTTGTGTAGAAACTCCTTAATGTGTTGATAATTTGACATAAAACGTGTGCAAATACATTTTACATTGGTCACAATAATTCAATCATATGATATTGCCAAAATTGGAAAACTCTAGTTTATTTTCTGTTTTTAAATCTAGTCTAGAGCCATTCAGACTTGATCATTTTGTGTGTTGTATCTTCAATTTTGTGCCTTAATTTATTGCTTGTCATTTTCATTCCAATTCTTTGAGTTTGTCATTAAATAATCCATTTGAGTTATGCTTTTGCAAATTGTGCTTTATTGTTTTATCTTTTGTGGCCTCTTGGTGAACTAGAACATTTATGAGAAAATTTGGATTGAGTTGGTAACTAACGTATTAAGAGTTGATTTGAGATAAAATTTGGAGAAGAGTCCACATAGGAGGGTGAGACATGCTGTTGGAGATTGAGTGACAAATTTGACAAAAGTTGGAGTGAAACACATGTGAGGAGTTTGCACAAACACTTGGAAGGCATAATATAGAAATTTAATTTTCATCAAATTTTTGATTGTATTTCTTTTAGTTTTAAGTTGCTAGTATCATTTCATTAGTGGAGTATTAATTCGCATAAGACGGTGAATGTGTCTCAATGATCCTTGGTGCCAAAGAGTTTCATCTTTAAGATTCACCTATTTTAATTCTTTAAGTTTTGTCTTTATATTTCTCTACAAATTTTGCTTTTACTTTGATAAAACCAACACGACTAGATTTTCTTCTATTTTTTGAGATTGAGTCGTCTTCGTTTGTGACTTAGAGAGCTCACTACAAGAAAGACCTGTGAAGTGCATTGGGGTCAGGCTTTGGCAAGGAAAGTCTTAGTACTTAAGTTGTCCTAGTGACGCATCTCACTTTCCTAGGAGACTCCTACTATGCTAAACTTGTTTTTTCTTAATTGAGAACCTATTTCACAAAACTTAAGATGTCTAGAGATTTTGTTCACCACAATGAGAATGAATCGAGTGAAAATGTTTCAGATTTGAGAAAATTTTTGAATGGAATTCGGTCTATGAAAATTAACACTAAAGTACAATTTGACATTGTTGAGGAGGATTTAAAGACCTTAATGAAGAACCTAGACGCAAAGCATTACGAAGACTTCTATGTCACTTTTGCTCCAAACACACTATTCTAATCAGGTGAGATTTAACTCCTCCGCTGCATTCCACAAACTCCTCGTCATATCCCTCCAGTCTTTGGACACCTTCGCCATCGTTAAGAGCCCCGCTGGCGGGAGCCTCCTTAGTATGTCCCAAAGAAAATTCCTCGACAACCCAGACGAATCCAGATCATCCTCGATGGACTCCAATAGATCGAGTCTGCCCGTTTCTTCATGATCAAGGGAGAGAGTGCGACGAGGTTAGAGAGGAAGGTAGCAAACAACAGAGACAGAGATGGTGGAAGAAGCGGATGTTGCCGTGGAGACAGAGGAGTGAGAAGGGGGAGGCGGAAGAGGAGGCGGGGGTCCTACCGGTGCAGATATGACCTTTTTAGGGAGACCACGACGGCTGCGATTGTAGCTACCACATTTCTTGCCAAACTTCACTTGAGAAGAGACGGTGTGGGGAAGGTGTGGCGTGAGAGTGTTGCATGGTGTGAATTGTGTGAAGTGAGGTATCTTGACGAAGAGTGGAGATGAACAATGGTTTCGAGCGAAAGAGTTCGCGCTATATTTGTTTCCTGCTTCTTCTTTCTTTTACTTTTTTATTTATGTTAAGTCTCTTTCCATTTATTTTATTAAATTCTTATCAGATTTAAATATATAATAAGTATTTAGGAATCAAATCAATATTTCACTTTTTTTTTTTTTTTT
>Ga0209700_108876_pt1 | contig 12328 bp, 4 predicted proteins | sample SiratroredBW_FD_187528 | JGI IMG/M metagenome (GOLD analysis project Ga0209700, IMG submission 187528) | Root nodule microbial communities of legume samples collected from California, USA - Siratro red BW (SPAdes) (version 2) | ecosystem: Host-associated > Plants > Roots > Nodule | place: USA... | reverse complement strand
AAAAAAAAAGGAGAAAAAAATATATGTGAAATAAAAAACAAGGGAAGACCAGTATCCAACACACCTCCCAAAACCAAGTTATCTGACAGTCAGACTCTTTATAGCCCTTGTACATGGTATGTGCCTTCCAATCTTCAATAGAGATTGCATTTTCACTCCCATATAGCATCCAATCAAGATCTTCAAGCTCTAAACACTGGAAGAACTGTTCAAGCTTTGAGCTGGAAAGAATATCAGCAAAACCTTGGACAAAATTTGACACCTGCTCAGATATGGATGTTACAAAAGAATGCTGTATGAGAAGATCAACATAGTTGTCCCTGTTCTGACTATTCAATACAATGCTTTTCCCATCAGGACAAAGCTCAACAACTTTCCTGCTTCCTAATTCCTCCAACTCTCTAACAAATGTCAGTCCTAATGCATCCGAATCAATGAAATCAGCATCCATCTCTAATATTTGCTTGCAGCTTCTGTACAAGCAAGGATCTGTATCCCGTATATCCTCCAAGGTAACACGAATTCCAGCCAATTGTATGAAAAATACACGATCAAAAGCAATACCAACTTGCACCTTTTTCAACAAAGCCAATGCAATAATCCGACCAGCAAACCTAAAGTACTCAAGGTGCCGAGGATGTACCTTAGATGCTGCAGTTAAGTAGACAAAGAATAAACTAAACATGATTGAGCAAAAGATGTCCAACAATATCTACTGATAAAGATATATAGCAAAACACATCAATACTCAACACTGACTAAGAAACCATGGCACTGACTAAGCAACCATGATACCCAGTATTAACTAATGGGAACTCAAGTTGAGAGACAATGCTAATTATTGGAATTTGGACATGTTGCACAATGCAGAATATTTGTACTGATGGAAAGGTTAACAGTATAGTTTTCTAAAAGATACAACCATCCATAAGTATAACAATTCATGGCATTAGGAAAGCTATACACTTGACTATTCTAAAATAACTGAAAATTGATTATGATTTAATATGGATAACTTTTAGATTTCACATAGTAGAAAAAATAAATGGGCCGGAACCCAAGTAACTAAGGTAAGTTTCATCAGGCAACACCCCTTCTAATCTAACGTAACCTGAATGTCCAAATATTTTTCTTTAGGAAAAAAAGGGTCAGGTTGATTGGATTGGACCAGTGACCACCCCCCAAAAGGCAAGGTGTCCAAGTTCTATAAACTTGTAGTAATAAAATAATAATAACAAAGGAGGAATGTATATACTTCAAAACTCCAAACAAATTATTTGAAACATAAAATCAATGATTTGTCAAATTTCCCTAACATTTCCAATAGTAATATTAATTTAAGTGATTATTACAAAAATAAAAGGAATGAATATGAATGAGACTAGCATTACTATAATTTGATAGGAATACGGGAAGACAACAACAATACCAATGAGAAAAATTATCCCATTTCGATTGCCTGATGTTTCGATTGCTTGACACCTAGAGTGAAAAAGTTTAGCTTGTCTAACATGATAAGATATGTAAAATGATAAAACAAACTGATTTAAAGTGGATCACGTTTACAAAATGTTTTGGTTAAAATTCTTGACCTCACACATCTCACTTTAGATCAGCCAAAATCAACAAAAAAGAATAAAAATACGAAGATGGCATCAATGTGGGAAAGAAAATGACACTTCGGCATAGCAAACCACTGGAAAGATAAAAAAGGATAGGATTATATAATAATCCTAACGATGATATCTCAATTGACTAGAATCCATTTATGAATAAGTAGGCTTTGTTTTAACTCTCAACTTCCCTTATTTGCGCAAGGGTTTTATCACCTAAATACTAGCTCAATATACTTAAGAAAGATTGTCACTATTTGAAAAATACTCATTAAGCATGAGAACAAAACATAAATTTAGTTTCCAGAAAAAACTTACCAGGATTCGGATAAAATCTCCTGCAGTCATTCGGGCAAGCCACAAAAAGAGCATGTCGTGGATCAAATATTCCTCGACACACCAGAACAAACCACTCCCGCAACACACCCGGTCCTGTAGCTTCCTCATTTTTGAATTCCATAAACAGACCAGAACGCAGTGACTCCGGCTTCGCTCCTCTTATGTACTCAAAAGACTCCGCCAGTACCTGAGACCTGTCAATAAGCATCTCGTGAAACATGTCATGGCCTTCCTTTACAATAGGGAACATCATCATCGCCAAATGCCTCCTACACTCAAAATTGGTCACACTCTTGTCATCAAGAACCCATCGATGATCACCACCTCTCCTCTCAAACCCAACAACTAGCGCAGACAGCATATTCTTATGAAACCTTAAAACTGTCCAAAACATTTCCTCCGCACCATCAAAGACCTTAGAAGTATCATACAAATCCTTCAAGATATTCAGATACTGAGACCATGAGGGATGAACAAAATCCCTCCCATCAGATTCCTTTCCCGCCAAGCATTCCGCCATGCAGCGAAAACACTCATCCATTTTGCTCAACAACCGAACAAACACAAGCCGTAGATAATCAACTTCTCCGGCAAGCAACTGCTCATGCTCCTTCTCCACACTACATTTTCCATCATCACCACTCACAAAACCCCCCAAAAATTGCTTCTGCAGAATAATTGCATTCCTCAAAGGGTCCAAGAATGTTGTCAAATCCGAAACCTCCTCCGACGAAGGCCTCGTGATGATACTTTTACACCGTTTACTATTATCCAAGCTCACCAACAACGTATCCACAAGCTCAGGAACAAAGGAAAAAACATCGTGAAGCGAAACCCTCCTTTTCACACTCCCAGAACCATAGGACACCCCAGTTCTTTTCAACAACATCCCCAAAGTGTTTCTACACGAAAGGTACACACGATCATGTTCTCCACCACACCTATACTTTCTAAGCTGCTTGCAAAACTCCATCACCGCGCCAGTGAAAATACTCTGCCGATGCTTCGCGCGCACGCAACCAATGAAACTGATTATGCAATACTCGGCAATTTGCCTGGTAGCCGCGCCACTTGTGTAGCAGAAATAGACCAGCATCGCGGGGGCAGCAGAAGTCTCGTAGAGCTCCACGAAACCGGGGAGGCTGAAGTGGCGCGAGGTGACAGCCTTCACGGTCCTCAAGGCCTCACACGCGCTCCGCCCGTTGTTGGTACTAGCCACATGCACGAGCAGAGAGAGCACGTAATCCATATTGCGCGACGCCGCGGGGTAGAATCCGCTGCGCAAGTGACCAACGACGTTGAGATTGGAATCGTTTCCGATGCCGCACTCTACCAGAGTCTTCTCCAATTGAAGCTGTCTCCCCATGTATATCACTCTTAGTTCTGTCAGTGGCGTACCTGTCACCCACGCCGTCTTCAGAAGGATAGATTTCACCGTCTCTTCCGGGTAACCGGTCATCAAAATGCTGGACCCCTCCACCGTGCGGACGAAGAACTGCAACGGATAGTCGGAGTCTTCTTCTGCGCCAGACATTTACACTGCCACCGGAGAGTGATAGTAGTTATTGACGGCAGTTACTGCGGTCAAAAGTAAAACGTTAAAGTCCGTCGCCACCTCCTCACATTATATTCACTTCCTTAGTTAATTAAGGAAATCCATTATTTTTTTATAATCAATTTCACCACTAAAAAATTACTCATTTATAAGTACTGAAACAAGTATTTATGTTTAATATTTATGCAGGTGGGAAAGCTAATCTTTGGTGAAAAGTTAATTAGTTTAGAAAGTCATTATTTTATCATATATAAATCTTTGTTTACTATTTTTATTATAATTATATATTTTAATTTTTTATTACATAAAATTTTTACAAATTATTACCAATAACTGTAAAGAACTTATCAGATAATCAATTTCTATAGAAATTTGAATAATAAATGAATAAGTTACTAAAGGATAAAACAAATGTTCTATATTTGAAAAAAAAAACAAATTATAAACACAAAATATACTGTAAAAAGGAGAAAAAACAAATAAAAAATACCTCTTGAGAAGAAACATCATGCTATGTATAACCTCAATTTGCGGACAGTTAAGGAAACATTAACATATATTTCATTTTCCTTATACGTAAGGATGTTTTTTTATATATAGTTAAGTCAAGGGAAAAAGAAAATAAACTTATTCAGTGTGGGACTAACTTAGCTGAAAAATCTTATTTTCATATATTTATTCACTAAGGTCCATATCAAAGACTTGATTGTCAACATATACTAAACTTAGAAAATTATTTCTCATTAATATCGAATTCTAACATTGTTGTAGGTTGATTCATTTGTGTTATATTTGTTATGTTTTGTAATTATTATAGCAAATATCTAACACTAATGAATTATAATTATCAATATGATATAAAAACAGATTAAAAAAAAAGTCTGCTTTCAAGTTTACTATTTTTTTCTCTATTCTTCTTTCTCTTTTTTATTTTTATTTTAAGACTAAGTTTCAAGATTAAGTTTGGGAAAGATACAGTGTTATCGGAACCCTTAAACTATATATGGTTGAAAGTATTGTTTATATCGATAAAGTCAAGAGTATGTGGAAAGTTCAAAATGTGATTACTTTAGAATTTTCGATCTGCTGGAAGAGATATATTTGTCAGGCAGTTCTACACATATTAGAAAACCTTATTAGAGAAATTCAAATCTTTGAGACCTATTTCAATTTGTAGATATGATACACCATGTAGTTGTGTGTTGTCAAGATCATTGTGAAATACAGAGAATCAGATATATGTTTTATGTTTCTTGAAAGGGTTAAGCGATATTTTTAATACTGTAAAAATTCTCAAGTGTTTTTAATAAAATCACTTTCGAAGGAAATTGATTGGGAATATTGTTCATGAGACAAAGGTTTTAACAAATATTGTTAAGAAACAGAATTAGAAAACTCAAGGACGTGGAAGAGGATGGAAAAGTTACGACAGCAGATGCAGAGGACAAAATCATGTTCAGGGAAAGCAATGTGCTTATCGTCACAAGATGAATCACACTGTCGATGAGTATTATTTCAAACAAACATATCCACCTTGTTCAAATAGAGGCAAGATCCTTTCTCCAAAAAACAATCTAGACCAGAAAAAAGAGCAAGTTGGTAATCTTAATCTTTGGAAGAGATATACAGAAGAGGAAACTAAAAAATTTAGACAAGTCAATAATTCCATTCTTTTACTCCTGGACAAATTCAGAAGTTGGTAAATCTCTTTCATGATTCATTAAATCATAACATCAATCCACTACAAAAGGCATCACATGGATACTTCTCCTAAAGATTCAATAACAAGTATAAGTCATCGGATACTTGAAATGGGAGATATTGACCATGTCACATGTGATCAAACTCAATTAATTTCTTTTCACAAATAAAAATTGATTAAAATAAAATTGCCTAATGACACTTTTGTTATAGCTGAATATGCTGGCAAAGAAAATTTTCTAAACTTTTTATCATCTTTAATATCCTATACATACCTTATTTTGCCTTTATTTTGATATATGTGCAAAGGTTAATTGATTATATGAATTGTAAACTAATTTTTTTCTTCTAAGGTTTATAAAAAATGTCACATTCAAGAATATTAGTCAAGCTAATTTTGATAGAGAATTATACTATCTCCAAAATTTAACATATGCCTTTACCGATCTACAATCTTGTGTTAGTGTTGTTTCAAATTGTAAAAACACTGAAATATATCTTGGCATTTTAGGTTAGGACATCCTTCGAATAGAATTGTTGAGCAAATGTGCATCAACTTTTCTTATATATGTTCTAATTGTAGATTGGTTGGTATGTGATACATGTCATTTTCAAAGCAACATAAATTGCCTTTCCAACAAAGTCAATATGTTATTTTAAAAGCTTTTGAACTCATTCATATTAATATATGGGGACCAGTTGTTAATATATCTATTCATGGACTTAAATATTTTTTAACTGTTGTTGATGACTACACTAGGCACACTTGGATTTATCTCATGAAATCTAGAGGTGAAACTAGATCTTTTTATTTCTAATTTTATTATATATTTTAAAAACCAATTTAATCACATATTAAAACCATTGGAACAGATAATAAAATAAAGTTTAACTATGATGAGTTGTATAATAGGTATGGTATTGCGCATTAGAGATCATGTGTTGAAACTCCTCAGCAAAATTTTGTTGTAGAGAGTAAACATCAACCCATCTTAAATGTCGCTTGTAGTTTAATTTTTCAATTTGATTTGCTTAAAATCTATTGGTCTTATGTTGTTTCTCATGTTCTGCATATGATCAATAAGCTTCATTCTATGACTATAAATGAAAAGTCTTCATATGAAATGTTATATGATCTTCCTCCCATATATTTGAATTTAAAAGTGTTTGGCTCTTTGTGCTTTGCTTTCAATATTGAAAATTAGATAACTAAACTTGATCCACAAGAAAAAAAAATGTATTTTATTATATATAAAAATGGGACTAAAGGTTATGTTCTTTTAGATCTTAAAATTAGAAAAATATTTATTAGTTTTCTATGAATCTATTTTTTCATATAAAAATTCTACAAGTCACCCAAATCATAACTATATTATCTCAACAAATCAACCAAATTCTATTCTCCTTTTAGAACCATAGTCAAAGAAATCAAGATAAGGAAATTGAATAAAATAATAACAGAGAAACTCGAGTCCAGACAATAGTCAACTACAAGATTATGTAGAAGATGATCAAAACAATTCTACAGTTTAAGTAAATATTCTTTAAGAAGATCAAGTAGTGTAAGAAGAGCTCTAAATTTTCTTGTTGATTATCATCACAAGATTAACAGTTCTGTTAGTCCTGCAGATTATGGCACAAAAGGTGAAGTTAATCATCCCTTTCATCTGTTTTGTCATATACAAACTTTCTGATAAAGACTTACACTATACCTTGTCTATTTCATCACAAAATGAGCCTCAAAATTATAAAGGCTTGCAAACATCCATAATGGGCTGCTGCTATAGAAAGGAAGATTAAAGCCCTCCAAACAATCATACTTGTATGAAAATACCATACTGCATGACAAGAAACCTATAGGTTGTATGTGGGTATATAAAATTAAATGTAGAGCTGATGGATCAATACAAAGGTATAAGGTTGGTCATGTTGCAAAGGATTACACTCAAGTTGAAGGAATCTATTATTTGAATACTTTTTCACAATTTGCCAAGTTAACCACGGTAAGACTTATGCTTGTTCTTGCTGTTACGAATCAGTGACACATACATCAATTAAACATTGACAACGCCTTTGTACATAAAAATTTGGAAGAAGATGTTTACGTGCTTCCCCTGAGTTTCTTTTCACTCAACCAAACCATATTTGCAAACTAACCAAATCCTTATAGGATCTTAAACAAGCCAACAGTCAGTGGTATCCTAAACTATCCTCTTTTGTTATTTTCATTGGATTTGTTTATCAAAATCCGGTCACTCTCTTTTCATTAAAAGGATTGTTGATATTACAACAATTTTGTGAGTATATTTGGATGATGTTATTCTCGAAAGAAATTCCTTGACAGATATTGAGCAAATTAAATAATGTTTGGATAACACTCTCAAAATTAAGAATCTTGGTGAACTAAAGTACTTTATTGATTTTGAAGTTGTCAAAACTAAAGAAGGAATTCATTTTTGTTAGAGAAAGCATGTGTTTGACATCCTTGCTGATACGGGAATCTTTGCCAACAAACCAAGTTTTACAGAATATATATTCCTTTGCAGAATCCTGATTCCTTCCCCCGACTTATGGGTAGACTGTTTTATCTTACTAATACTCGACCAGATATCAATTTTGTTGTCCATCTTCTTAGTCAGTTTATTCAAGCTCCTACGACTCATCATTATCAAGCTTGCACAATATATCCTTTGATATATCAAAAGAAATCACACACAAGGTCTCTTATTCACCCTTAATGCAGAAAAATAGCTTAAAGGTTTCAGTGATTTAGATTGGACATCATGTTCTCAAACTCAAAAATCCACCACCAGTTACTGAATATTTTTTAGAACTTCTTTTATCTCCTAAAAGTTCAAAAAACAAACTATCATGTCTCGTTCTTCTTCATAACAAAACACATTGATATTGATTATCATGTTATTCATAACAAAATTCAAGCTAAATTATTCTATCTTCTCCTTATTAGATGACATCACCAACTTACTGACTTTTTCACAAAAATCCTTGAACATTATTCCTTCTTGAATATTGTTAATATACTTTGGGATAAAGAGTATCCATTGTCCATTTCGAGAGGAGGGATGTTGTAATTTTATTTATTTGTTTTATATTTGTCATGCCTTTTCTGTTCTTATAGGAAGTTTGCCTGTACAAAATTATTCATATATAAAATTAGTTATTTATCTTTTACTTTCCCTTCTATGTTTACAATGACCACAACAAACATCAACAATAATGAATTACAATTGCCAATGTTATGTAGTTATAAATAATATAAGTTATTTAAAACATTTATTCATTCTACGTGTTTAAATTTTAAATAATTTAGGCACATGGTTAGATTACGTATAAATGAAAAAACAAAAATATTACATATCAACCCTCAACTCATTCATACAATAAAATAAATATTAAAAAAGAAAAAATATAAATATACATCATTAATAATTTGATTAAAAAAATAAATAAATGTATTTCACTTTATATGGAGACGAGTAAGTTAAACTTTATTAAATAAATTATATTTAATTATTTAAACAGGTTAGAATAACTATCTTTCAATATAAATGTAATTGACAAATAACATTGGTTATACAATTCACTGTTTTATGATTTTGTTTGTTGTGGAGTATACTTTCTAATTATTTCAAATAAATAATAGAACTATAACATTAATATATTTTAATTTAATATTATATATATATATATATATATATATATATAATAGATATGAATCATTACTAAATCATAAATTGAACTTTAAGAATTTGAACTTGTACAATCCATCTTAAACAGAATTGGATGGTCCATTTTGATATTTCTAATAAAAAAAAAACATTTTGAGTGGTCTTTCATTACTTGTCTTTCTCACAAAGAAACTCTTTCTTATATTTAATGCAAAAATTGATGTATGTGGATGTTTTTCAATGGATGTGAGGAACTTGAGTGGTAGGTAGACATGCAAATCACTACTATTATTTCATTACAGTCCATCTTGTTTTGTAAAAATTATGAAGTCCACTATCATAATATTCCATCAATTTCATTCACTAGTTGACCATGCTAATCTCTAGGAGAGGTTCAACACACGTCCAAATTAATAAGTTTTAGAAGAAAAAATAATGAAAGTAAAAAAATTCAGACTAAGTATACCAGGAGAATATACCAGGATCCAAGATTGAAACCCTGGTCGTATTACAAAAGCTTCTTTGTAACATCATAAGATGCTATTAAGTATTTCAAAATTTTCTCGAAGACGAGTTTTAGTTGTTTTCCAAAATTTTATTATCAATATCACAATCGATAATTGGGGGCTTGAATTAGGAATTTGTCATCAAAATATGTGGATACATTATTTTTATCCTAACTTTTACTGATTTTGGATAAGTAGATTAATTTGTTAATATGTCAAAATATAATTATTACATCAAAATAAAGCAAACTTAATGAAGTTAAATAAAGTTAATGAAGTTAAATAATCACATTTTAAAGAATTTCAAATTTAATATATAAAAATATTATTTAAATTCACCTTATCAAGACGTAACTTATTTAAGACTTTATATCAAATAATTTAATTAGATTATAAAATATTATATTTAGTTTGAAAATGTGTAAATATTATTTAGCGTGCCAGTTATTATTCTTTACTATGTGATAAAGAAGATAATAAAATGTGAGAGAAAAAATAAAAAATAAAACATTTTCTATTAGAAAAACATGACTAAATTTAACTATGCTGAATTTTTCAATTACAGATATCGAGGCTTCATAATATCGTTATTATACACATCGAAAGGCAATATATTAAATAACCATTTTTTGTTAATATACAAATCATAACTACTAATCATATATTTATTGATAATTTTTTATTATAATTATCATCATTATTGATAAATATAATATTAATAACATTAATAATAATAATAATAACAATAATAATATTAGTATTCTTACCGAAATTGGAATAGATGTCTTTCCAATATGAACTATATGAATTGGATATATTTGAATCGAGTTCAAGTACCACGTGGTTCGATAATTGTGTGATCCGAACTTTGAATCTAGACACCGCGTATTTTGAAAATTATGTGATCTGAACTTGAATATCCGAGTATTTCAAAAATTGCATAATTTGAGCTTATAATGATATAGATCTATATACAGAAGACACTATAACACAATAATAAATATAATAAATAGGTTGAGAGGTGATAAAAATATTGGTGAGTTGTGTGTGCAATGAGTAGAAGATAAAAATAAAAATGAATAATATATAAGCATTGAGTTAAGTTGTTCTTAGCTGAAAAATCCAAATCCAATGTGATTATCCAGTTAGGTATCTCCACCTGAGATTTGGCATTTGTTAGGAGTGATTAACAGTGAATCTCAATCACAAGTATAACCACCTGATTATCTCATGAGAGTATAGTATATTACAATTAATAATATTAAAAATAATATTAATTATATTAATAATAATATTAATTCCAATATATTAATATCATTAAAAATATCATTAATAATAATATTAATATCATTAGTAATAATATTAATATAATTAATAATAATACTAAAAAAATAATTTCAGGAATAATATTAATAATAATAATTTTAAAATTATCTTCAAAAAATTCTGTAGATAATTTACGGATTTAAATCTATAAGTAATTACATACAAATTTTTTTGTAAGTAAAATCTGTAGATAGTGTCAAGTTTATCTCCAGATTATAATCCATATTTTGTAGATAAAATTTATAGATAGAATTTGTAGTAAATAAATCTGTATATAAAATTCGTATATAATGTTAAATTTGCTTAAAAATTTATATATAATAATCTGCAAGTAAATTTGATAATTTCTTGTACATATTTGTATTTTAGTATTAAAATGGTTTACAACACTTTTCTTTCCATTATATATATATATATATATATATATATATATATATATATATATATATGTTTGAGATTTTTTGATATTTTTACCATGTATACATATTTGAAGAATTCTTAAAGTTTTTGTTATTGAAAGAAATTAATATTTTCTACAGCAAACACTTTTCGTGTGACCTATTATTCCATCGTGTGGGATATTTGAAGAATTCTTGAAATTTTTGTTATCATGACTTAAAAAGAAATTAATATTTTCTACAGCAAACACTTTTCGTATGACCTATTATTCCATCGTGTGTAAAGGAAATATTAGAGATTGTTCCATTAATTTTAGTTTCTCATCTTATTATTGAATTGTTAGCCACATAAAAGAAAATTTTAGTATAATTAATTAAAAAAAAACATGTGATCTAACATTATTGTATTAATATAATACTATTGTATTGATTATTTAATCATTATAAAAATTGTATAACATGATATTTCTTTTTTTGTCCGTGCAATAAAAGTAATTATTCTACGTCACAAGATTAAATATTAAACTCATCCAATATGATTAAGGCATTATGTAACAGTGACATCTTCATATTTTAAAGATGAAATTTCTATTATTTGTAAATATGATATTATTAAGAGATTTCCTTTAAAAAAAATCTTAATTTTAAATATTTGGGTAAAACTGAATGAACAGGTAAAGAAAACCATCAGATTATTACAACATTTTTTTTAATTTTGTAAGAGAAATCTTCTTTTACTTCTTTTACATGATCAACATTAGTCCCATCAACAATTTTAATATTGTTTTTGACACCCAGGACAATAATCATGTACATGCTCCATGAGTGTTAATTATTTGAATCAAGAAAAAAAAATCAGAAATATAACAAGATTTTCAATTTGAATGATTATACAAAATTATGTAAAAAAAAGTTTGTATTAAATCCTCGTACATGATGAAAAATAAGAAAAAAGGCCCAAATAATACAAAAAATACTAAAAAAACAAATTAGAAATATGCACCAAAACTCTTAAAGAAGAGGTGCCATCTTAAATTTATTTCTATAAAATAACACTTTAGTATTACACTAATGTAAAAAAAAGAAAAAAAGAAAAAAATAAACAAGCAAGGACATAAATAAAGAAAAATAATAATTTAATTGAATTTTATTCTATACTAGAGATTATAAGTTTTTACTTATATACGAAACAGATAAACAC
>Ga0209700_108873_pt1 | contig 12336 bp, 7 predicted proteins | sample SiratroredBW_FD_187528 | JGI IMG/M metagenome (GOLD analysis project Ga0209700, IMG submission 187528) | Root nodule microbial communities of legume samples collected from California, USA - Siratro red BW (SPAdes) (version 2) | ecosystem: Host-associated > Plants > Roots > Nodule | place: USA... | reverse complement strand
CAAGCAAAAAAAAAAAAAAAGGTTATTTGATAAGAGTATAAAAAGGTTATACACTGATAGCATAAAAAGAATTACATTCTTAATCCATCACAAATTATGTAAAGAATTAAGGTTTAACGATATTAGTATACATAACAATCGCACTCTAGAATGTCTACTCTTTTCTTAATTTGTATTTTAAACAAATTGTTGAATTAAATAAATTATTTTCGCATAATTTGAATATTAAATCAAGGTTATACCAATCTTAAACTTCTAATAAGTTGTTGCAATGTAATTCAAAAGGCAAAATAGAAGTCACAAATTATTTAATTCATTTTTAAAAAAATTATATATCAACAAATTCCTTATATTTTTAAAATTTTAACTAATTAAAAAAATTCTGCCAAAATTATATTGTTTAATTTACATGTATTATGATTGTTAAGATTTTTATATTGTCTATCTATTAAAATTATTAGATATAAATTTAATAGTAGTAATTATTGTTATAAAATGAATAATGATTGATTATCACCTGTTATTTTAAAAGATTTGTAGTTAAAGCAAATTCTAAGATAGTGTTAAAATAGGATAAGATGTATAGTTAGACAATTATTATCTAATGGAGATAAAATTAGGAGAGATCTATTTGTCACAACAACGCACCTTCTAAGCTCACGTGTCCTGTAAACCCGTGACACGTCATCAAAATTCCAAACACGTGTCGCCACTCTGGTTACATGTCCACCGCAGGATGCTGGGCGGTTCATCCAACGGCCAAGATCAAACCAATTCGTGCGCGGAACGAAAGAGAAACGTGGGAAGCCAAAACGGTCACGCGCGTGCCAGACGCAAAACGAAAGTGTGTGCCATGTCATAAACAGCCAAGGAGAGAGAGCCACGTTAGCAAAATAATTCAAAAGATAAAACGAAGTTGTTGATTAAGGAAAAAGCATTAGTAGAAGATTGTTATAGCAACCAACGGAAAAGTAGAAAGGAGGAAAAGAGAGCACTTTGCATCGTTCGTCGCCGTCGTCACCGTCGTCACGCATGGAGGTTTCTGGCACCGTTCTCCGTCATGCCAGCTACGTCTCCGGCGCTGGGATCCACACGCGTTCCCGTGGCGTGGCTCCTCGTTTTGCGGTGAGAATGGGAACGGGTTCTGGCTTCTGTGACGAGGGGCATCTGCAGTATTACCAGAACACCAAAAAGGTTATCTCTCCCAAGAAAAAGTTGAAACTGCTGAAGGATTTCTCCAAATTAGGGTTTGCTTCGGATCCTCAGAAGCTTTCCATGTTCTATGATCTTCAACAAAACCTCACCTCGGTACACTCTTCCCCATTTTATCTTGTTGCTGTTGAAAATGAGTTTATCCCTTGCTTGCTCTCCCATAATAATAATGATAATAATAATAATAATTAATAATAATAAAATGTTTTATTATGATTTGATTTCTACGTGATCAGTATTTTACGAATTTGAATTATGTCATGGATGAAATAGGATACCACGATGTATGTTTGCGAAAAAAATTTAAGGAGATTATAATTTTGAATGTATATTTGCGTATGAAATAGGTTTATTAATTTTTACAATAACTATATTAACAGTAATATAAACAATGTGTAGAACTCTAATAATAATGATAATGGTAGTTGAAGTTTTTCACCCAAGAACATAAAATTGAAACGATGTTTGTTGCTTGACCTTGTGCAGGATGCGGGGGACGTGTTACTGAGAGAGTTGGAAGCCGCAAGAGCAAAGGAGAAGGAAATGAAGAAAAACAGGAAACAAGAGAAGAAGGCTAAACTCAAAGCCTCAAAAATGAAGAGTGAATCTTCTTCATCTTCCTCGTCTGAATCAAGTGACAGCGATTGTGGTTGTGATCAAGTGGTTGACATGAACAGCTTGAAAGCTGGTGTTGGTGTTAGTGTTGTTGCCCCTGCTGCACCTGTGGATGTATCCCCACTACCCAAGACCACCCCCATTGTTGAGGATGAGAATTCACATCGTGATGCCATGGAATTGTGCTCCAAGAATGATGTCTCTGTTAGCAGTGTTAGAGATGGTGGTATGAAAAGAGAGAGTTCTGTAGTTACCACCAGTTCACAGAAGAGGATTGAGGTTTGCATGGGTAACAAGTGCAAAAGATCAGGGGCTGCTGCATTGTTGCAAGAGTTTGAAAGAGTGGTGGGTGTTGAAGGTGGTGCTGTTGTTGGATGTAAGTGCATGGGCAAGTGCAAAACTGCTCCTAATGTGAGAGTTCAGAATTCTGTTGATCACAGCCTTGCTGAGGGACTTGATGATTCTGTTAAGATTCCCGCTAACCCTCTGTGCATTGGGGTGGGCTTGGAGGATGTGGATGCCATCGTGGCTAGATTTTTAGGGGAAAATCGGACAGATATAGCAATGGCAGGTGCAAGTACTTGATGTTGTGGAAACGACTGGTGTGCTATTTGTAAATGTATATATACACGTAGCTCGTATGTGGAGGAGGAAACATTATTAACAATGGTTTTTTCGAATTGTTCATGTTTGTAATATATAAACTAGTTGATATGATAATGATTCCTTTCCTTTTTTATTAGAATGTCGTTCCATTGTTTAACTCTTGCACTATAATTTAGCAGCAATTAATCGTTCCACTCCGCCCTTAATTTCGAACATATAGTATATTTAACATTAAATTATAGGTTTACTTAATCTTTCTAGTTATATTAAAAATCATTTTCTAGTCTTTACTCATTGTATCATTTATAATCTCTTTTAGTTTTCATTGTTTAAAAATTATTTAAGATTGAAGGAGAATAAGAATTATACCTATAACCATTAAATAAGATTTAATTTCGTTTGACTGTAGAGATCAAACGAGTAATTTAAACCAATCTCAACGTGACTATACAACCAAATTTGTTCATTACTCGTACAAGAGCTTTTACAAAACTCAAGTTCTTAACTTCTTAGTAGAAAATTAAATATCACACGTGACATGGCAATGTTATCAAAATTTGCATTGAGGAAAACAATTTACAAGCTTCATTCATGATATTGTACACTGTACATGTCCCACTAAAAACTGATGGGAACAAGATGTTAAAGGAAATCTGAAGCCTAAATCTGTTGAGAAACTTGATTTCATCCCATGCATATTCTGCAACAACGTGAAGTCCCTTCGGCACCAGCTGCATAGTTTAAGAGTTGTAAACTGTGCTGACAAGCTACACACTCCTGCTTTAGAAGCCCCTCTTCTCATGGGACGAGCAAGGGTGCCAGCGTGCGATAATTGTACTCCACTTTGAGCACCTGTTGTTAAATTTTTAAAGAAATATTTATTGGGATTTATGGTGACATGCTCAAGCATTGTAAAAACCAATCCAGATTACACCTGTAAGTAGTGATGCAAACATGTATAAGCAGGAAAAAATTTGCTTACCGTTTCAAGGGTCAGTTTCGGGGACGTTTGAGGTTGGGCTCATGTTCCAACCTATCCATGTTATCACATCTTTTAACAAACTCGTCTAGTGTTTTCTGCTTTGAAGGGCTATCCATGTTTTCAGGTCTTCTAATAAACTGATCCAGAGTTTTCTGCTTTGAAGGGCTATTCTCTGGCAGACTAGCTGAGACCTCCAAGGCCTTTTCATGACCGTCTAACATCTGTTTCAATAACTTAAATTCAGAATGCATCTTAAAAGGATCAATCCAAACTATCACTAATGACTTGGGTTTAAATCTTATTTAAAGGGTAGAAAGATAAACCATAACTTGGACCTCCATATCCTTTTACTATATAGAAACTGAATATATAATTAATCTCATTATGATAGAGACTTCCTAAAAAATTGAGATTTACCTGCCCCAGATTTTCCAGTTTGCTTTGTACTACGTCCCTAAGAAGTGAAAAAAGTATAATATTATTAACACATCTAAGAAATCAAGTCAGTACCAACCACCAAGCTTAAGATAACAGCAGAAAAGCACAAAACACACCATATGATGTCATCAACCGTGTCATTTGCAAGCAAGTAGTATATATTTACTGAAGACACCTAAAAAGAAAGTGAAAGAGTCATCAGAACATCATAGCACCTTGCCTACTAAGAATCAGCCACAATGGAAGAACTTTTCTATATGGAGATATCTCACAATATTTTTTCCGAGATTGCCATGGTTTCATAATGTTATCATGCTATGCTAGTACTATTGATTCGTTATCTGAATTACCAAGGGGGTTTGTATCTATTTTTTTCATCTCTCTTTCTACTAAACAACACCCATGTTCGAGGATACCTGGCCAATTCTATGAGCACGGTCTTCAGCCTGAATTAGGTCACCCGGAGTCCAAGACAATTCTGCAAAGATTACTGTACTGGCAGCAGTTAAAGTTAACCCAACGCCTCCAGCTTTAATAGATAGCTGCAGACATATCAACAGAAATTCATTAACTCAAATTGAACCATATTTTACGCCAGAATTATAGTCCACGCTAGCAAAGAGTTCAATAAAGTCAACAGAAAAATAATTACAAGGATGTTCGTAACAAAAATTACCATACCACTGCTGCTTTTATAGAATCTTTTTCCTGAAACTCAGTGACCAATTGTTGCCTGGAAGCAGCAGGTGTACCTCCATCAATCCGGATGCAACCCACTTTTTTCTTCTGGAAATTTTGAACAGTTTTATGAGACTTTACCGTTTCATGATGAGATGCATAATATTTAAGTGGACTTACAAGAAGAAACTCGTGTATTGAATCAATCATTGGCTGATGGTGTGCAAATATAAGAAACTTGCAACCTGCCTGCGACAATTAGGAAGCATGACATTACCACTTCGAATGATCAACAACCCAAATTAAGAAATATTAAGATGAAAAAACTGAAGATGCCATCCTTTTCAATTAATTATACTCATTTGGTTAGGGGTTAAGCACGAGATAAATCAATCGACTCAACAACGATCTGTTCACCTCTATTCTGGTATACAATTAATGTATAGTTTGGCAACAATTTCTCAGTACACTGTGACCAATAGCCTGGTGGCAGGCACAACAAAGCATCATGATTCATAAACTGCCATTTTCTGCAGCATAATACTTGAGACCCAGAATCAATGATGTAGAGATACAACTTACAGGGAAGCAACCTTAAGGACTCGGGACTATAATTATCAACTAAAAGTTCTCCATTTTTTTCTTTCTCAGAATCTTTATCACCACAATACTTTCTAACAGAGAATTGAACACAGGCTACAGCTTGGAGCTTGTCATTATCAAAACTAAGGATATGCAACACAACATTATCTTATATGTTCCCGTAGAATCAAGATTATAAGACTGGATACGAAAGTTCCATTAATACTCAGTTAGCTTACTCTACAATATTCATTCAAATGATCAACCTATAGTCAGTGTTAAAGGGCATCTTTACAATAAAAGCAATACAGAACGACAAATTTAACCAAAATCGAATAGCATGAGATTAGATAACAACTAAACATCATATATGCAAGTGTACTCAGAAAAAGAAAGCAGAAAAAAGATCTTATGGATCATGTTGAAAGTATTAATCTTCCATTGCAGCAACGAGGAGAAGGAGAGGAGTACCTCAATGACAGTTCCAACATAATCAAGAACAGATGGAATCTTGGCTTCTGCAGAATCAGTATATATCTGGAATTGAATGAATCAAAATTCTCTGTTTAATCACAACCAGTCAAATTTTAAATTTGCCCCACATACAGAGACGGAGCATGAATTGCAGAAAATAAACAATAAACATATGTTCTACGTCTAGGAAATAGCAACAATTTTTCAAACAAATAGCGCAACCTGAAATTGTGGGCAGATCTCATTCCATTAATACCTTGTTAATTATATTCTTTTGAGTAAACTTGAGTGATTCTGCCTCCTCTTGTGATTTCGCAGCCTTAATTTTGGCTTTTACTATCTCCAACTGCAGGAGAAAAATCAATATCGGTCAGCTTTTTTGTTTTATATATATATATATATATATATATAACAACTACCACTACAGATCTTGGTAAAACTTGGAGCAAATTTCTTACCAATTTCGTAAGTAAAAGAAGATATCAGTTTTCTATATCACAGACTATACTGCATTTCATTTATTAGCAAAAGCATATTAAGTAAATTGCTCATAATATGTGCATTAAGCAACTAACAGTCTAGCCAAAGGAAGTCAAATCACTTGTTTGAGTTGAAAATCAATTCTAAAGACAAAGAAGAACAGCAGATATGTTAAATTACCTCACGAAATAAAGCATTAATTTGCTTCATGTCCTTGTCAGACAAGTCTAGGAAGACCTGTGAATCAGTTACCAAACAAATACAATAATCAATTCTAAAGTTCCATAGAAAATTAGTGTGCACAGATTGAAATAAACAATCAAAAGTGTGCACGACAGGACATAAAATGTTGCAGAGAACAAATGGCGATAAATATACACACTTGTTGTCGGCGCTTTACAGGAAGTTGAGAAAGAACATCATTTTTAAGCCTGCGAATGAGCACCGTTGCCTTCATCAAGTTGTGCAACTCTTCATGGTTACTTGCACCTTGATAAAGTCCAAAAAATCCCTGGAAGATCCATGTAATAATGGCAGCATGAATGCTCATCCATTAAAAGCAAAAGAAAAAGTGGCTAATAAAAAGAATTTTATCAGTAATGAAGAGATGGCTTACACCCTTGCAATACCGGTTGCCATATTCATGAACATTCTTATATACATCAGGATACAAAGCTTCCAGCTAGAGCACAATTTCAATCAGATTATTAAAATGTATACTCCGGTATGCCAAACACTAATGAGGTATTAAACCTAAATAGACATAAAAAAAAGGTTACCTGCTTGAATAGTTCAATTGGTCGGGATAAAGCAGGTGTTCCACTAAGCAATAATGCATATTGAGCTTTCTGAAAATTTCACAATACTTTGTAGTCAAAGAAAGCACGAGAACTTGACAGAGGAAACTCTACCGCAGACAGTCTACACTGAAATTGAAGCTAAAACAAAATTTACTTTTTAGTTTCACATATGAAATCAGACTTCTTTTAGGGGAGGAGGGGAACAAGGGTGCAGAGTACTAGACCCTTTTCATATGCTTCTGTAGACCCAATAGACTTATTTTTTCTTGTTCTCCTGTCTAAGTATCCATTCAATTCTCTCCCTTCATCTTTTATCTTTTCCTTATATGTTTTCTGTGTCTGTTTAACATGAAATTTAGATATAGGTATATATGTAATTGTCCTTTTAAAATGAGTGAATACCTTTATGACAGGAAGAGAAGCAGTTGTCCTCTTTGCCTGGGCATTTTTCAGAAAATGTGATTCATCAGCAATCACAACCTGAATAAAAATAGTTCATAATAAGAGTGTGCTTTATCAGCAATAATTGGAGCAATTTTTACCATGTATGCAGGCAAAGAATTATTGTCCCAGACATAAATTCAGGAAAAGCTTTGATTCTTCAAACACAATAATTAAAGGGACGCTGAAATATAAAAATAAATACTATTTAGCCCCTTGATCAAATCATTTTACTTTTATCCAAAAAAGGTATACCAAAAGGGCAAGAGACCAAAATTGAACAAAAGAAAAAAAAATGATTTGTGTATTCACTATTTTCGGTTCAGGATTGCAATAGTTGCTAGATACTCTTAAAATCACGTGCAACCTCAAACCAATGATACCATGTAAAACAAATACCATCATCATTATCAAATAATTGGTTTGAGTGGATAATGGAAGTCATTTCATGTAATAATCAATAACTAATTGAATTCCCAGCCAAAGACCCAAAGAAGGGGGAAATAGTAAATATTGTATCTCCTCCACAGCTTTCATCAATCTATATAGCATTTCTGTTGTGCAGAAGAGCACAAAGTAAACACAATGAAAGAACAATGCACAGAAAACAATCAAACGAATGGAGACAAAAACAAGTCTCGTATTACCAAGTAGAGAAGAGATGCAAAAAGAACACAGTAACCGTCAATTACTGTAGAAGCATCACTTATGGCCGTATACATATCAACCTTATAAAGGGGACCAGAAAGTATAGATACACAGTTAGTTAGAACAGAAAAAGAAAACTAACAGAACAATGATTACAAACACTATCCAGTCTACCACTCCACCAGACCGTCCACTACAAGATGCTCTACCAAGAAAGAGTCCAGTACACAAGCTACAATTTCTATTTAACAACCCATTGTCAAATAAACACACTGCTTAATAGCTTAGTACCCTGCTGATCATAATGACTCTTAGTTTACAAAAATGAAATACTTCATCAAATGTATTTCAAATTTTCAACACTTTGATTGCAATAATATATAGATGACTTCCTCCATTAATTGTACTCAGCCTTCAAGGAATGGTTAAAATCAAAGACTGATATATGACTAAGATAAAGACATAGGAACCACAGTGAAATTCAGAAAAATTAGATAACATTAAGGTGCTAACCTTAAAGTCACATGTCATAAGCATATTTTGTAGCTTTGGCACCAAATCGTATGAGATAATGTTGAATAGTCCATCCAGACGAATGCTGTTTTTGGCACTTGAAGATACGATATTGAAACCTCCTCTATTTGATCCACCACTTTGAGATAAGACAATCTACTTTATCATAAGACAATTCAGAATGCAAAAGTAAATTATATACTTTATCAGAATAAAAACCTTGAACAACCAAAAAAAGGATCTTATAGAGTTTTCTCTACAAACCAAAGGGAACAAACAATGCATAAAATTTGATAAAGAGATCATGAATAGCATACGAGTATATCTGATGAAGGAATATTCAGCCATTGTTGAATCATCTGAAATAAACCAAAACAGGGAGCATAAATTAACCTTCCAAATGTGTTCTATTAAATGAAAAAAATGTAATTCTTACAGAAGCCCATTGCAAGCGTAATGAAGATGGTGCAATTATGAGAACAGGCCACGACTCCTGAACGCATGAAGCTACAGCAATGGCCTGCAAAATGAAACATGCAAATCAATTTTATTAAATAAAAATGAAGGCCATTTTTGTAATTTTATGAATGAAACTTAATAAAATCTAAGGCCCTCACTTCCACCATCATCTCATCTATCTGCTACTCACTACTACACCAGTGCTACTGTAACTGTAATGTATTTATGTGTACTGTTGTTATTTAAGTTAGACATATTACTGAATCATTATGGATGATTTCTATCGTGAGTCAATTAACATCCAAGACATTGAGATGCAATTCTTTTTTTATTTACAGAAGAAAAATAATTAACCAAATTTATGACCCCACAATAGATATTAGAAAAGCAGAAATCCTGCCAACATTTTATTTTCACCACAAACAATTGAATGTTTGTTTTAAAGAAGCAAAACACTGCTATGCACCATGAGGCACAGTGCAAGTATGGAAATAATTTAATTTTAGACAGTGAATTACTTGTAATGTTTTCCCTAGTCCCATTTCATCTGCTAAGATAACACGTCCCCCATGCTGCAATATAAACCTGAAAACAAATAATAAATAGTAACTAAAATGAATGCATGAGAGGAAAAAACATATAGACAAGGAAAATAAAAGACAATAACCATACTGATCCATATTTATGGGGATGGTGAGAGAGAAAAAAGTGAGCAGGTCACTACATACCTAACTCCTTCTCGCTGAAATGGCAATAGCTTCGATTCAATATAACTAGGGATCTTGTAGTACCGATCTTTCAGTAAAGCAGCCAAAAATATCAACTTCAGAAATTTTCATAAAAAAAGAAAGCACAAAGTAGAACCTAGAAAAGAGAGAACAAATTGATAATGAAAGTATTCAGTATATACCTTGAAGATCTGGAACTGCAGAAGCTGCTGCAATGGCACGTTGCACTAAGGGATCTAAGTTTTCAACCTGTAAAATTATTTAAATAAATGAAGAAAACAAAAAGATACAGAGATGAAGTTAAGAAACAAAATAATGTCAAAAAAACCACAAACTTAAACATAAAAATCGATTATACAAGCTTACTCTAGGATATCATGTTTTTCTCACTCAATGAATAAACATTTACAGAATCAGTGATCCCAGATCCAACCTTTGAATATCCTAGTCCTATTATCCACATAGGATGCTTTTCTTTTTCAATAATCTGCCTTTCCATTATTAAAGCATCCAAGGGTAAATAAACAGGGTTGCACAAGAAGAAGAAAGTTGTAATTGGCAAGAGACAAAAGAGGGAAAATGCCTTGAAGCAAATATAAATTAAAAAAAAAAGGAAACCCAAAAATTATAGTAGAATTCAGGCCAAACATATACATCATGGATTTCCTCTAATCTACAAAGAAAAGATTTGAAACTCGTGTAATAGTTTCTCTCCATACAAAATAATTCAGAAGAAACATAAAACATCCAATTAGTTAACAAAAGGAAAAAGGAAGCTCCAAAAAAGACCACTCACTATCTTACATGCAAACAGCCAGTACAATCATCAAAGATACAAAACACCTTCAAAAGATTTCTCTCAGACTTCTTATCTAACCACATTCAATTATTAAGTGCGTGCAAAAGTTACATAGATATCCTCAATCGGACAAAGCCTAAACTTTAAATGTACAAGTTAAACAAATCACAAAAAAATAAGAGAAAATGGAGGATTGTTCTTTGATAATCAGAAGAGGGACACAAGCACGCAAGCCCTCCCTCACAAATGAAGCCACTGGTATCAATCTTACTATTGATCCAAGATTCACACTCAAGGTAACAAAATTATTATGAAAAGAAAAATTGTGAATGTCAAGATTGTTTCTCTTATGATGGTAGATAGTAGCATACTAACATCAATTTCATAACTACAAAGAAAAGGAAACAAGGAAGCAGCCATTACCTGAATATTATAACCTGATACTTCTCCAAGAAACTTCTCCGCTTCTGACAAGGAAGATAGTGGGAATACCCATAACCTGCAAGCTCAAAGTTCATATGGCTAATGCTACAAAGTAGCCAATCCAGAAAACTAGCACATGCTCACACTGGTGTCCAGTGCACAAACACACAAATTGGATGAAGGGTGGAGAAACACACCGTTCCTTTGCATTCCAAGAAGAATTAGGGATTTTTCGAAAAGCAGCTACTACTACCTGATGTAAAACAAAGCCCAAAGTATGAGCCCAGAGGTCTACATTGACACATTTAGATGGTCAAACAAAGACAAAGCCTTGTTTATGAAGGATTCAAAATTGAATAAGAAAATCAATACACTGCAAGAAGTTTAGTAAATAAAACCTGGTCATATTGAAACTTTGCTGCAATATTTCCACTGGAATGAAGAAAAAATTTGACAGAAAACTTTATCAGTCCTCTCTTGGAACGTTCGTCTGCAACACATAAATTCCGATAAACAAAACAAACACCAACAAATCACCATCACCATGGCAAATTACAGCAGGCAAATAAAAACTCTCACAGACCATTGAACATAATGTACCAACAAGAAATGATGAATAAACAAATCAAAAGAAAAAGACAGAAGATATATTAAGAGAGGAAGGGTGACTTAGTAAATGGTGCAAAAGACAGTAAGCACACCATTGTTTGTCCCTGATTTCAATGACGTGGGCAATGCTCTTGCTCCCTGAGACGAAGCACCAACCTGGATTAAAGCAATCAAACTAAGACACAAAGCAATATTCCTACCCCAAAATGTCATATATACTTTATAATTCATAAAAATAAAGTGAAATGCTAGTTATGATCATAGTAGTGTCAAACAGCTTGTGCTTGTTCCTCCAAGGTGTTTCATTTTAAATGGGACATAACATAGGCATGAGAATACTTAACATCAAAACTACTAAGTTAACCTTATAAAGGACATAAAAAAAACACAGAAGTGCCCATGGCACAAAAAGTAACGGTAATGAGAAAGATAATAACTTTACAGTTTGGGGACGCAAATTGGGAAGGGGTTTTGGTGGGAAACTATTCGTTGCAGAATTGTGACGTTGGTGCTGCGGAGAAGATGGAGGAGGAGGGTTGCGTAGTTGAGCAATCTTCTGGAAAGCGTCTCTTTCAAGAGAATCGAGGTCCTCTGCACTCAAATCCCAGTCCTCCACATCCATGGATGCTATGCTTCCTCTCTCTGTCTCTCTCTAATCAACCAAATGCCTCTCAAATTTCAAAACCCGCTCTGTTCTCTTTCCTTTGGAAACATGAAAACTTTTCTTCCATTTTTGACCATGGTCCTTTCTCTTTATTCAAATTTAAAACAAAAATCAATAAAATGACATAAAATTAAAATATATATTTATATATATATATATATATATATATATAACAAATATTCATA
>Ga0209700_108872_pt1 | contig 12341 bp, 7 predicted proteins | sample SiratroredBW_FD_187528 | JGI IMG/M metagenome (GOLD analysis project Ga0209700, IMG submission 187528) | Root nodule microbial communities of legume samples collected from California, USA - Siratro red BW (SPAdes) (version 2) | ecosystem: Host-associated > Plants > Roots > Nodule | place: USA... | reverse complement strand
CTGACTGAGTTTTTTTTTTTTTTTTTTTTTTTTACTTTAATTGAAGTTATGCAAGCATGACACAATTATACATAATTTTATAAAAAGTATCACAAAAGTAAAATATGTTAAAAACAAAAATATTAAGGATTGTGATTAGGGATTGTATGTTTATGTAGTTATATATTAATATTTGTTTGATTATTTTGTATGATAGTAGTAGAAAATGAAGTTATAAATTGATAGTGCAAAATAAAAAAAAGAAATTAATAATGAAGTTGGAAGTAAATTATATTATCAATCTTGTTTATAATTGCTTCTATTGTAACCTTCACTCCGATAATAAGAATATTTTTTTTTATCTTATCCTCACCATTTAATCATGGATACGATAAGTATTTGGTCTTTTTTTTTTTTGGTACTATTGCATCATGGGGTCAGGTATGAAATTTGGTTCTAAGTACCAACAATCCTTAACTAGATGAAATTGGACCTAGTAAGTCTTGTAAATATTGTACTGCACATTGGCACAACAAATGTCGTTAGTTATAAATGATAAAACTAATAAACAAAAATGACATGAAAACAATACAACCGAATAGCTTAAAACTCCCAACAATCACACCACCATTCAGTTAATTTCACTGTGTATGATATAAGTCGGCGTCAAAGTTGGGAAGTAGTTATATCCTGAACATCAAACTTTGAATTTTCTTAGTTATATCTTTGCACTTGACATATAAAAGACTGTTGTTCATCTTTTTCGCAGTAAGACAGGAATATCTTCAAGGTATTGATGCCTTGCAAGTAACATGCACTCGATCTTAGTCTCTCATTTAACAAACCAAGACTTTTTTCTTTGAATGTTGTCCTAACAAGAGCATAAATAGATAAGGATTGTGCTCTCTTCAAAATAGAGTTCATGCTTTTAGCTAGATTTGTTATCATGTATTCGTACCTCTTGCCCTTATTATAGGTTTGAGTCTAATTTTTCAATGGTATTTGATCAATTCAAGAGATTGCTTACTGAATTTTGATCTCATCACTAATAACTCATGTAGAGTCAACCATTTCATTTATAACCTATGATATTGTCGTAAATGAAATTAGTGAAACATGTAGTAAATTTATAATATTGCATAATGGAAGTAAGGAATGTAAATACCCATGTTTATTAGTTGTCTCTTCAACTTTAACTTTCGCACTTCTTGTTGAAATTGGATGCAATATGACATATGTAATAAACTAAGATCAGACCATCTCCAACCCAACAAACTTCTGAAGATTCTAATGTTGACAGTATTGTTCTTCCTCTATCGATTTATGAATACATTTGGCTAAGGTGTGATACATGCTCGTAACAAATGGAAAAACCATATAAGGGTATCATTTGTTTCACCTTTAACAATGGAAAAAGCTAATGAAAGAATGTTCTGGTTGTTATCTTGACTAGTTGCAGTCAACAAATTTCCATGATATGTTTCAGTCAAGAATGTCTTGTCAACTTGAACTATTGACTTACAATAGTTGAACCCATTAATGCATGACTTGAAAAACTAGAAGACACGTTATAAAATGTAAGTAGAGTTGCGTTGAACACTGTTAACAACGTATAGACAAATAACATATTAAACAATTGTACCTTGAACACTTTGCTTACAAATTGTAATGTCTTGAAAGATGATTATATAATTCGTCCCAAACGTCTAATTCCATTGCAAAAAGCCTTTTGTTTAGCTATCTAAGCTTTTCTATAGGTCATTAAATAATTATGATGATTCCTTATTTCAACAATTAAACTTTTTATCAGGATGGAATGATTTACCTTGACCAAATTGACCACAATGGGAGTTATTTGGGCTGAATTCAATTTTATGTATAATTGGAAAGAACAGATGACAAACATGTGGATAAACACACCCGAGACACTTCAATTTTTATTATTTCTCATTGATGTCAGATTTTGCTAAAAGATGCTCAAATGTGTCATTGGCAATCATTGTCATAATGAATGCAACATGCTATATATCTATCCTCTTTGATTCCACGACCACAAATTTGTAGTCCTGGTTATTGTGATATTCCTTGATTGTATTCAAATTTACCTCTTTTGTATTGGAACACATTCGTTCAGAAAGGTCAAACTGTATATTTTGGCATGCTTGACTAAATGATTGAACTTGTTGGCTAGATGATGTTGGGAAGACATTTTCCTGCAATATAAACTCCTTGTGGTGCTCATCTTCACTGAATTCATTAACCATATATTTGATAATAGGTTCTTCTTTGGTAGTTCTAAAACTTCCACTAATATACCACAAATCCATCTGACACGTATAAAAAAATGACTATATCACCTTGTCGTGTAATTAAAATATATAGACTTAGAAGTATAAAAAGTATACTTGGTGAATATGAGAAGATGTAAACTCGAATTTACTCTAATGAGGTTAAACAACTACACAGTAAGAGTGTTTTTTACACTCATTCCTCAATGGATGCAATGAAAAGTATGTTTGCAATGTATAAATATTCAAGTCTGAACTTGTTGCTTAACTGATAACTTTGTTTTATGATCTATACATTATTCCCTCTAGCAAGAAGTAATGTAAAAAGTTCCTAAACCTATTGTGATTTGAAATTTGTGTACTTTGTGCAAGAAGATTTCCATGTAAGGCAAGAATTGAACTAACACATTTGATAGATACAACCATTGAAAACTTTAATCAATAATAAATTATGAACTTCAAATATTATTCATACAATATAAACTAAATTGTTTAAGTTTAAATTATTATAAATATAGAATATTTAGAGGAAGTAAAAGTTATTGAAGAGGTTGTGATCTCATTGAATGTGTCAATTTTTTATTGGTTAAAATTGGAACACATTTCAAGTAAACTCAAATTGAAATATTATAATTGAAGTCCTTATTGGTTATAACAAATTTTTCGAAACTAAAGTTGTTTTAATGAAACACAATTTTTGTATAGTTGAAGTTGTTTCTACGTAGCATAACTTCTATAAGACTGAAGTCATGTAGGTTAAACACAACTTTTCTTATCACACGAAATTATGTCAAACTGATACAACTTCATTCTCACAAATTTAAATTCACAACTTCTTTACAATGAACAATTCATTATGTACAATGAACAATTCATTATGTGAAGTTATCTACGTGAGTAGTTTTCCAAAATGTGAAGTTATCTACGTGAGTAGTTTTCCAAAAAAAATTGTCTATTTCGGTAACTTTTATATAAAAGTGTACCAATTTTATAAAAGAAATTCATTTTTATTATCATATATGTAGATCATCAGGCACTAGATAGTTTCACCGTAAGAAGATGAGTATAAGTAATGATGTGAATAATAATAATAAAAAAATTGTCGAGCAATGGAGTGTTTGTGATGTTACATGATGTCCATGTAAAATTACCGAATTTCTTTCTAAAGGTGAATTGATGGAGGTAAGTAATATAAGTAAAGGAATCTGCTTTTATTTTCACCCCATGTGAAATCGGTAGCTTGTGTGGCTCGGAAAAGACAATGAGAGATGGCAAAAGCAAAAACATGAGAGGGGTTGTTGTAAAATACATTGTTATTCATTTCTGACTTTGATAATTGAATATTTTAAGACTTGGGATTAGAAGACATTTTGATAACAACCGATGACAAAAGACTTAATAAGATAGGGTTGTAAATGATTCTAATATTATTTTGAGAAATGAATTCAAAATATTATTTTATCAACTTAATGGAATACCAAATATAAGTATTTACCATCATAACAATTAATGAAAGAATTTTGTAGTATGAGCAGTATAACTCTTAAGAAAATGACTTTTATATATTTAGTTTATGTAAATTCTTTAATACCTCCTCATATCGAGAATTAAATATTGCAAACATAAAATAAGGAGAATACTAATAACAATGATACATAACTTAATATAATAAATTTCATATTTTTAATATAGTTATTAACATATTTATAAAATTTATAGGTTTTTATAAAATATTTCAATTAATTACTCTATAACAATACACAATGGTATACATATTTCGTATTTTTATTTTACTCTTAATTATGTTTTAAAATTATAAAAGAAAATAAAAGAAAATTCTTAAGGCTACAATAATATTCTCCCATTTTGCGTATATATTCCAAATTCTTTTTTATTTTTTCATTATATTTTAAAATTATAAAAAAGAAAAATAATAAAAATTACTCATATACGGAAGTAACCGCACACTCCCCTAAAAACAGTAATATATATATATATATATATATATATATATATATATATTATATATATATATATATATATATATATATATATATATATATATATTATATTTCTTATTGTTTTAAAAAAATATAATGTACCAATAAAACTTTAACTGCAAAATCTATTCATGTTTTAAAATTTTAAATTATTATGTTAAAATTTAAATTTCATAATTCAGATCAAAATGTATTTAAATTACTATTATGAAGTACTAATATTAATGATTCTGAAGGTTTTTTTAAATATGATTATTGCTGATTTAACATTTTATATTGAACTCAATTTTATATTCACATTAATTATCGATTTTAATAATATTAAATAAATTTATTAATTGAGTAATTAAATTAAATTTTATTTTAATAATAATAATTCTTAGTCATAGATATAGTTAATACCAATTTTTAATAATAATAATAATAATAATAATAATAATAATAATAGATTTAAACTAAATAATGATGATTATTAATCAAAACAAGTTTTAATAATATTATTTAATATTATCTCTTATCATAACTAAATTTATTAATTATTAAATTTAAATTATGATTTTTATCACTTATATTAAATAGATTAATTATTAATTATATATTTAATTGTATTTTAAATTATTAATTATATATAAATCTAAAAATATTAATCGTATTTTAAAAAAATCCTGCATATAGATCGAGTTTCTAGAAGCTGATTTCTAGCACCACAGAAGAAATTGAAAAAAACGCAATTGAGAAATCAGTACCTGAGGGTCGATATCTGGATATGAATAAGAAATAGGTAAATATTTGTCCACTGGAATTACTTGGGTAATCTTATTTTTGAATTTATTTGAGGAAAAAAAAAATTCTACAACGCATAAATTACAGAATAAAAAAACTTGAGTGAGATTCGAGACAACATTTTTGTTAATAAAATACAAGAGAGAAAGAAAGGAAAGACTGACCAACTATAGTACATAGTCGATTATTTTTCCTACCAGTTATATTAAATTTTATAATATTCTTTAGTTTAAAAATATATAACCGATTATATATATATATATATTTATGTATTTTTTTGTAGAAAATAAAATAATATAAATAAAGTGTATATATATAATAAAAATAAACAAATAATAATATTGTAAACCTATACTTTCATTTCATTACTTTTATCAAACAATCTTTTCATTATTTTTCACATTTTTATTTATTTTTTCTCTTTACTAAGTGGAAGCTTAGAATCCTAGTACGAATATAATCCACAATCGAGACTAAAACTGTCAACGAAAGAAATCTAAAAAAAAAATACTAAAAATTTTATATAATAACTAAAAAAATTTAGTAACGAAAATTAATCTGCATTTATTTTTAATTAGTTTGATTTCCGCTCGTCATATATTTTTTAAGCGTCTACAGTCACTTCAGTACAATTAGAGAAAAGTGAGACTTGGGCTTTTTCTTTATTACCTAAAATTGACATTAAAAAAATTATGAATTAAAAAATATTTTCCTGCTAATTATTGAATTATATTTAGATAGCATTTTAAGATTAAAAATAAAATAAAAACCCATCAGTGACAAGAAATATAAAAAAATTAGACATAAAAAAATAAAAATTAAAAAATTTAAGAAGGACAAAACAACTTCCGAAATAAAAGTATAGTTAGAAAACAATCACGAAAATACTTTTTGATATGCATTGTGATAACCTCAATTTTATTTTTATTACCACCTTAAAAAATGAAAATTGAGGTGAACATGGTTAAAGAAAAAAGTGTCTATGATCACATGGTGCTGGAGGGTATATGTCATACCTATTTCAAATTATATTTAATTAAAAAAACTAAATTAATAAAAGTCACATGCTAATTAATCATATGCAAGATTAGTCTACCAAGCATAAACGCATTGACTTGACTTGTGACACATTTTGAAAATTTGACACCAAAACTTCCACACATAATATCTCTTCATTCAATCCACCTATAACATTTATCACAACCCCTCTTTCAATTTGTTTATTCAACTCGTTCCTTTTTCTGAATTATTTTTTGCAGATAAAAAAAAATTGTACCACAAAAAGAGAGACAGAAAGAGAGAAGAAAAGAAAAGTGAAATAAGATTATCAAAGTTATGAACATAATAACAATGTATTCCTACAAAAAGTAATATATAAATATTACCATTTTTGCTACTTCATCCCAACCATTATTTTAAATCTCATTATAGCTTTTATACCTTCTTCGTCTTGCTTTTTAAATCTCTAAATAAATCAAGAATAATAGCCTCCATTTTCTTATTATTTTTTATTCTTTCTATCTTTTTGTTTTGTTATGGGAACACAAATAAGTACGTCATCATAAATTAATCAACTCCCTCTTTTATTTTTGTACGTTTGTTGATACCCATAATTTTAAAACTTATTTAAAGTGCTGGTAGCTTATATTTTACCACAAACTATAAAGTATTATTCCATTTAATATATATGACTTGAATTGTCATCTAAGATTTTATAAAATAAAATAAATCTAACTTATTCCTTTTACGTGGTAGGTTGATGTTAACCTCTCTCTCTTTTATATATTTTAAAATGAATGGAAGTTATGATTGAAAGATGTTATGTTAAAAAAAATTAGTATCTTCAAAAGTGTTAGATGAACACGTGAGACAATATTTGGTGTGGAAAATTTAAATATTTATATAGATGTTCCAACAATTAAGTGAGTAGATAAGAGGTTATGATGAATATTTATAAATGTGAAATGTGTATAGTAGATGACAGAAAAGATAATTAAATCCTTAATGTGACCCTAAATCACATAGCCACATATCAATATTCCAAAAGGCGATTAAACTTTTTTTTAATAGTTGATTTAATTTGATCGAACTAATTTCAATATATAAATGTATATAAGGAAAGGTATTTAAAAAAAATTACTAATGCTTATCTAATTTATTTTAGTATCTTAGGTATATAAATTTTGATTTTATATCATTCATAAACAATAAATTTAAATCATACTTAATCACAACATCAATTATCAAATTTCAAGTATCAAAATAAAAGACGTAAAAAACCCTATAATATTCAACACAATCTTTACATATATATTATGCCCTCTTACATTATTATATTATATCCAAATTCAAAAACAATTTAGAAAACATAAAAAATTTATAAAACATATCAATATTCCACACACAATCAAACTCAATTATAACTCATAAGAGAAAAAAAGCTACAACTCTTATGAATACTTAAAGTTCTAAAAATAATTTTACCTAGTTAAAAGTTCAAATATGGTAACTTCAATAAAAATTAACATCTTAACCTTCCGTCACTAAAATAGTTATGGAGTTCTAGACTACTTTTTTAATTGAAAACTATTACAAATCTAACATCAAATATTACAACTTTCATAAAGATTAATAAATCGAAATTAACAAAACAATTTCTTCAATTGCTTCCGGATCTAAATTAACACATTTATAAACTTCTATAGCTACTTTACTCTAGAAGAACAAATTATTAATTTTAAGAAATTTCTATGTCGATTGTAATGTCGAAGTATACATCAAAATAGTTACAAGTTAAAGTTTTATTTACATCAAACTAACAAATGTAGAAAATATTATTTTACATAAGCTTATGCAATAATCATTAATATAGAAAAAAAAAATCACTTTCTATATAGGTTATTGTCAAAATGGATGTAAAAGGTGTTTGATTCTAAATTTTGATCACATTTCACATTGATATACAAGTAAATACCATGAGATACTAAATCTACCACAAATAAATATGCAACAAAATGAGATGCACAAAATCAAAATTTCATAAAATTTAAAAGAAAACCTCTTACCATGTATATTAGCTGTTAGTTATATACTACCTGAGTGATATTTATCGGCTAAATATTCGTATAATCACCTACTAATTTAGTTATCTACCCAAGTTATGCAAGTATATCCAAGTTATTTGCATTTCATATAAATATTTATTTTATTACGAACCCTTTGAACATGAGTATATAAGTCCATAAACATAATTTAAATACAAATTATTTAATTTAAAAATAACACAAATTTTTATATCCTTAAAACAAACTTATACAAATAACAAAGTAAACATCATAAAACAAAATTAGATTATTTTCAATTTATATTAATTAATTTTAACTTTGAAAAAGCTTCAAAACATAACTTCAATAGAAAAATTATTAATCTAAATTTCTAAACTAATCTAATTATTTCAATATAAGAATATTTAAATAATTCATATCCACCACTCATGGTACCCGTTTATATGTTACCCGTTTATATGTTGGGTTAAATTTCCAACTATATGAATATAAAAAGTTCAAACTTATCAAGTTCATTTGGTCTCACTTAGAGGGGTCTTCTAGGTTATGAGAGAGTGTAAATTTTTGCAGCCCTTGAAAAGAGAGAAAGAAGAGAGAAAAATTGGTTTGCATAACTTTAGTAAAATTACAATTACCTTTTCTTTTATCCTTGAATCAGGTTGAAAATTTGATAGTAGGTTCATGACATAATGTTCTTCATTTTAACCATTCAGTTGATTGGAAGTCTGTGATTAAAGGAATTAGTTTTGCACTACTGTTTTAGGCTTTTTATTCTTTGTTCTTCAAATCTACAAGTGTTATTTTAATGTATTGATTAATTATAAACACTTTTTCTATATTTGATTAGACTCTCTTGTATATGTATTTAATTTTAATGGAGCTTGATTAAGTAACTTGTGTCTGTGAATTTTACTTTTGACATTGAGAGAGTTGTTCCAAGTTAAAAACATTAGTATCTCTATGCAAATGTTGTTATCATGTGTTATTATTGTTGCTTCTCCCATATTTTTACAAGTTTGGAAGAATTATCTTCGGTACCTCCATCAAATATCCATTGAAACACACGTATGTATATGTACACGTCATCCTTAATTGTGATCCTTGTCCTTCTATTGTTCACTGTCTACTGTTGTTCAGAGTACTGAATTTGGAGATGGATGTGCAAGTGATCCTTCCATACTCGACTAAAACACTGTGCGTGAAGTCTTGTTACGATATCTTTGTGGCTTATGAAGAATAACATCTTTTTAAGGAGATATATTCAAAGTGATTGGTCTTCTAGATTTGATAAAAATAAGGTTTTGGTACCAGTTTAGTTTCATGGTATGGTAGGAATGACTTTTCATTCTTTTTTACTACAGTGTTTGTACCAATTCTATATGCATGTGTCCAAAATTTATTTTTTCATGTACACCTGCACATATTTTTTCATGTACCAATTCTACAGTAAGATGAATTATTGTTTGTATTTGTCTTTATATATCACTTTATTCTTTTTCACATTTGTTTATTTATTACATCATTTTTCCGTCTTTTGTTCCTAAGGTGTACTTCAAAGAAGTATGTGAAAATAAAATGATAGAATGGTTTACTTGAAAGTATAGGAGTTTTCAGCTTAGTGTTAAAATTGAAATGAATTAAATTGAAGTTCTGAAAATAATTTCATTTTCATTTCAAGTAAAATCTCTACATGTTATCATTAAAATGTAATTTTATTTTTGTATACCACTGTTAATTAAAATACAATTTAGTTCATCAATAAATTATATTTAAATGATTTAAGGATCTACCTGTAATGAAGAGTGAATAAGAAAGAAAAAAGTTTCTTCTAGAAATTATTATTCATAACATCCAAATAAAAAAAAATATTGTCAAAGATAGAAAAATCAGTCAGCCAGAAAAAATAACAAAAATAGAAGCAAAATCAAGTATAGTTTTATATATAGCAAAGTCATACATACAATCTAGGAACTATTTTAGACTTAAGAAAAATATGATAGGAAGTGAATTGAATTAATTGGTGCAAGCATGGTGGAAGCAAATGTTGGGTTGCGATTTGAAGTGCAAAAAGAGAAATACGTGTGGTATAGTGGTCTAAATTGTACTTACCTTACTTATAGAGGTAGGCCTAAACAATTTCCCCTCTTTTGTTTTGTTCTCCACCTTAAAGCCATGGAGGAAGGGAAAGAAACAAGAGGCATCAATGATTGAGATTTGAGATGGACATAATGAAGTGATATTCAAACTGCCATCACTTCCCTCTCTAATGCATGGACCCCTCTTTTGTCTCCCTATAGCTACCTACAAAACTTGCCTACCCCTATTCATCCACACCCATAATCCATTCTTCTTCTCTTACCATTGCTTAAGCTTTCTAAATTCTTCCTTATACCTCCCCCTATATCCCCCATCCCTCACCTTTCTTCTCCACTAGATTGAGTAAATCCCTGGCTAACAAACCAAAAAATTCAACTTACACCATCTTCTCACTTAGCTCCATCCATCCATCTTATCAAAATCATGCCAAACTCCTACCTCTTCCCCTTTGACCATAGCCCAAGAATTCCCAACCCAATCATTTTTCAAAATCACCGACTGCATTTGCCTTCCAAGCCAGCTAGCTAGCTTTAGACAATCCTAACCAAACCCACCTGAACTACAGTAACCCTAGACCACCTATCTCAAATTCACTACAATACGTACAACCTTTATATATAAACCCTAAATATAGATTATAAACATTCCACCTTCTTTTCCATTTCATTCGCACTTTTTTTTATTCATATATATAGTATCAATTTTCACATTTTATACTTTCTCTCTTTATCATTTTTCTTTTCTTCTTATCTTTTTTATATTAACCATTTTTTTTCCACCATTCCTATTTTCTTCCCATCTCTCATCTTTGCACACACCACTTCACCAGAACTTGAGGTGGACGTTTTTATAACTCTATATATACACAGATCTTCCACCAAACATAAAACACATCTTGTACTAAAATCCCACACACACACACACCACTGGTCCCAACCCTAATCTAGGAGAAAAAGAGAAAGTGCAATCCCCTAACATCACATCCACAGGTGCTACTCCTTACCCTAGAATCAAAACCCCTCCAAAAGAACAACTTTAACATGTCCGCCGCCGTGGCCGCCGCCGCTGCTGCCGCCGCCATGTCGGGGTACCACAACTCCGCTCGGAGACAACAACACACAGATCACGAACTGCCCTTACCGTCGCAACGAGTGTGCGTGCCTCCTCCTCTGAGCAGGTACGAGTCCCAGAAGCGACGCGACTGGAACACCTTCGGCCAGTACCTCAAAAACCACCGTCCACCCTTGACCCTCTCGCGCTGCAGCGGCGCGCACGTGCTGGAATTCCTCCGCTACCTCGACCAGTTCGGAAAAACCAAGGTGCACGCCGAAACCTGCGCCTACTTCGGAAACTCCCACCCGCCGGGTCCCTGCTCGTGCCCCTTGAAGCAGGCGTGGGGCAGCCTGGACGCGCTGATCGGGCGGCTGCGCGCGGCGTTCGAGGAGCACGGCGGCGCGCCGGAGATGAACCCCTTTGGGACACGTGCCGTGAGGCTGTACCTGAGGGAAGTTCGCGACGCGCAGGCGAAGGCGAGAGGCATAGCGTATGAGAAGAAGAAGAGAAAGAAGGCTCAAACGCATGATGATGTGATGAGCATGATGGGTTGCAGTGATCCCACTTATTCTGGGTATGGTGGTGCCTTTCTTCCTCAGCAGGTGCTGTCTGATTCAAATGGGATAACAACTTCTTCTTCTACCCCTGATGGGGTTTCCTATTTCTCTTCCCACTGTGCCTTTAACTGATTCTGAATTTCTGATGCATGGATAGAATATATTATATTATTATTATTATTATTCTATGGTTAGTGATACGTGGTAGGGTTCAGGGTTGCACCAGGTGTGGTCATCCTTTGAAGCTTGTCAGGGTAGTATCTTACTGATATATATAGCGGGATTTCGTTCTATATGCTTTGGTGAAAAAGTTCTATGAAATTTCTGCATTGTAGAACTTGCAAAATATGTTAGAATAAGTGTTAATTTGATTAATAACAATAGTGTTCTACTCTTGTTTATTCAATATATATTATCCATACTCCCTATTTATTTTCTTTCTGGCCTCATTTAATTCTCAAAACAATATATATATATATATATATATATATATATATATATATATATATATATATATAT
>Ga0209700_108871_pt1 | contig 12343 bp, 3 predicted proteins | sample SiratroredBW_FD_187528 | JGI IMG/M metagenome (GOLD analysis project Ga0209700, IMG submission 187528) | Root nodule microbial communities of legume samples collected from California, USA - Siratro red BW (SPAdes) (version 2) | ecosystem: Host-associated > Plants > Roots > Nodule | place: USA... | reverse complement strand
ATCTTTTTCCATTTTTTCTGTTTTTATTCTCTTAACACCTACCTATATATTTTACTTTATTATTATTTTTTACTTGCTATTATTTATTGAAAATTTTATTTTACCCGGACGAAATTGGGTGTTGACAAGAGTAGAAAAATATACTCATCCTTTATGTTACTTTTTTCCACTCTTACAACATGGTATGTATTTTACATTAAATACAATAAAAAAAGTTAATTTAAAAAAATCTTCATTCAACATGATAATATATACAAGTAGTAAGTACGGGACTTTTTATATCTGTTATTTAGAATTTTTTATGTTTAGTAATATATGTAATTAACGTAGATTTATATAAGATCAAGTCTTAAATGTAAAAATTTCTATAATATGTTAAACAAAAATACCGTCAACGTAAATTTATAATAAAAAATTAAAAACATTCAAAATTTATGTTAGACAGTACATAGTCCAATATAAGTGTTTTTTAATTATATTAATTTTGGTTTCAAATAAAATTTATAATAATAATAAATAAATATTTGAACTAAAAATTCTATACAAATAATCTAATCTAACTTAATTTTTTCATGAACAACAAAACAAAACTATATCTACAATGGGAAAGAAAGTAGTTTATTATTCTTTTAATAAAATAATAAAATTTATGAACAACAAAATATTAATACTAATGTTTATATGATGCTATCTTTTATTTAGCATTTAATTCGTATATATATATATATATATATATATATATATTATCTGTAATGATTATATGTAGATTGAAGATAAACTTCTAATTAATAAGATGCTTATAAGATTATACATGTATATGTATGCATATATTATACCTATAATCTACACGTATATTGTATTAGCCAGTGCAATAGGATTTTTGAGGGACTTGATGAGGTGATAAATATTACCCATGATAAAAACTTTTGTAATTAATGAATGGTGGAATAAAATTTTAATACATAGTAATATACTGTGTAAATGTTTATTGTTCTTTTTAACTTTTAATTTTTAAATTGTCTAGTTGTTTTAGTTATTGGTGTTAATGTCATTTTGAGTACTAAGCAAGATACATATACTTCTGGTAAGGATTAATCATTATTTTTCATGACTAATAGTTTGTATTAATATTATGATTATTAAATTTTTTTGTTTAGATTTAAATTGAATAATCATTTTACTTATTTTTAATTTAAATTGTTGTAAAATGCATTTAATAAATCGTCAAACCTAAAATACTTTCAATGTTAATTTTGAGCTAATAAAAGAACTAAATGATTTAAGTTTAGAAGTTACATAAAGGAATAAAACTTTTAAAAATAAAAGTTCATAACAAATCTTAAAAATAAAATAAAATAAAAAATATGTTTTAACTTTCAACAATAAACAAATAACAATAAAATATATATAAATATAAAAAACAGTGTTATAAGCAAAAATAAATAAAAAAATCACGCATAGTTAACCATTATAGATGACATACTAGTATATAATAAATGCTACACCAAATTTAAACTTTTAAAATATTATCATAGTTTTTTTTATCAGTAAATATTATCACAGTAATATTTAAAAACAATTGAATTTAAGATTAATATTAACAACTAGTAGATTGATTGAATAAGTTGTTACACATTGACAAAATGAATTTGAGTGGTGCATGATACTTTCCTTAATCCCAATTGCTCATATTGATTATCAATTAATATTCTTTTGATGATGTTAAAATGTACATAAGTCATATCATATTTTTTAGGATTTTTTTTCTTCTTGAATTTCACATAACATAGGTCATAAATCACAAAGAGACTTTTTGATTAGTTAGTTCACATTTTTATTAGGTGAAACTAAGTTTTTATTGATGAAAAATGGATTTTAAGTGATTTAGATATGGCTTAGAGACAAAAATATAGTGTTTTATTAGTTCTAGAACCAAGGTAATAAACTAAAAAAAATCACTACTTTTGAATTCTCAATAATCAAAATAATTGAATTTCGCTCCTAAATAATGTATTTTAGGGTTTATCATATTAGTCAACTATTTTCCCCACTGAGATTACTGTATTTTAGGGTTTATCATATTAGTCAACTACTTTCCCCACTGAGATTACTCTCCTTTGGTTGTAATTTATAACTAATTATTTTTAATTATTTTTTAACCTATCTATTGTAATTATCATGTGTGAACAAATATCTATACCTATATCTTCATTAATAGCACATTAATAAAATATAGAAACTAAAGTAATCAATTGGCTTGAAATTTTACATTGGTGAAAACACTCAAGTATATTGATTGTTACTTTATCATTTAAGTGTATGCAGTGCATTAAGTATATTTGATATATGTTAAAAATATTAAATGAAAATTAGCATACTATCTATAGTATAACTATCTTATTGACAAGGGTGAGAATGAAGAGATCGGGCAATTTTGTTCTTCTGTTACTATCCAATCCAAAATTTAATAATTTAAGTGAATTCAAATTTAAATAATCAAGACTAATAACATGTAGAGTAATGACGTATATAAATCCAACACAAATATTATTTTTGTCTTATAGCTTATGTAAAACTTAATTAATTACAAATATTTTTTTAAAACAGGATTATATCACATGGATTTATCGAACACCAAAAAATAAGAAGTCAATTAAAAAATAAATTTTTATTATAAGATTTTTTTTTATTGTATGAACTTGGGTTAATGTAATGTTTGAAGTGTCTAATGACTCGCATATATTAAAATATTGAAGATATATATAGATATCTCAAATATAAACTATTTTATCAGATTATCACTTAATAATCTTATTAACAATAATCATATTTTTGTTCATTTTAAAGTAATTATTAAGAGATTTTAAAGTAATTATTAAGGGATGTTAGGGTTGTTTGAGTCTAAATTAATCATACCGTGTATATATGACGATCCAATCTGAGTAATATAAATAGATCTGCACACACAAAAATTAAATAATTGATTCAATCCTAAAAAATTTCATTATTGTACATAATTGAACGTAACTCTCTTGTCTAAAACTAAAAATCAACATGAATAAATAATAAAGGAAGAGAAAATATTTAATAATTACAATAATAACGTGAATTAATTTAATTTTGTAAAAAGAAAGACATCACCGGATGATTTCACAAAATAATACTAAATGTTAAATATACTTATGAGATTAAATAATTAGTTTTATCATATTGAAATCAAAATTTAAGTTTTATAAAGATTAAATGAATTTTTCTAACATGTTATAAGATTGAATCATTAATTTTTAGAAAACAAGCTGTGTAAGTGTCATGGTTACAATCATTGAATCATTAATTTTTAGAAAACAAGCTGTGTAAGTGTCATGGTTAGAATCATGAGATTAAAAGTGAAATATATTGTACTAGTATAACATTTTCTTAACCATGTAAATATTTTGTTAAATTGGATTATGTGGAATTAATAAAAGTCTAATTGTTTGGAAATTAAAATTAAAGTTAAAAATTATAGATACATATTTTATGCTATAATTCTTTATATTTTAATAAATGATATGATATCTTAACAAAATCTTAATTTCATCATTTGAAGTTTAATAATAATAATAATAATAATAATTGGAAATCAATACCATTAATAATTTTAATGATAAAAACAAAACTTTAAACAGCTCTTGAATATGAAGTGTAAATAAAAAATATAATAATGAAACCTTATTAAGGGAAATTATTGTTTTACGAATTAATATAGGAAAATTATTGTTTTACGAATTAATCTGCTTTAGCACATGGAGTTTATCGATAAAAAAACCTGTGTTAAGTTTAAACTCCACGTGTTTTGATGATCTTAAAAAATTGTAATTTGTCGCTCTTGTTGAGGTAAAAACCAAAAAAAAAAATATTTAAAATCTTTCACATAATCAGTTTAACATGTTTAACATGTTTTAAGTTTGATTGAATTTGATTTTTCTACAGAGTTTTTTTTTTTAATTTACTTATATTCTATGTAATGGAGATACGATGCTTTATAACAATATTTTATCTTTTGTCAAATTCAAATAAAATTCACAACGTTACAATTTCTAATAATAAATACACGACCACTCAACTCAAAAAAGTAATTATTTAATCTTAAATATCTTCGTTAAAAAAATATATCTTTTACTTTTTTCAAAGATCATTATAATGATCATTATAATATGTACACACATGCATTCCTATGTTTACTTTTTGTTGAGTTAATGTGATAAACTCTCCATTACATTGATTTTTCCAACAACAAAAATTTCAATATAAGTTAATTGAATTCAATAAAAGCTTGTGTGATTATGCAGTCTAATCTAAGTGAGAGTGAAGCTAGAATAGACGTCACTGTTTAAGATATTTGAATATGTGAGCCTTACATTTAAAAATGTTGGGTGAAGTTTATTATGGCTAATATTTTCCCTTTCACTTGGGGCACCTTCCAATTCTCAAGACATGAGACGTTCCAATTCTCAAGACATGAGAGTTAGAGAATCATTGCATTGCACTTCTGCTAAAGCGACCCTTATGTCTTCCCATGAATAGGAAGGTAAACAAACCCCTTCAATTTCGTTCTTGAAAAATTAAACCCTCGTGACATGAAGACATGAAGACCAAGTATAAACACATAAGTGCATGGATTATATTCATATATATACCCTCACACCCAGAACCAGAGCTATAGCCAGTTAAAGCAAAAGCAAATTTATAAAATAGATAGGTTTTGGTGGTACACATAACTTAAATTTGTTAGATACCATTCATGACGCATAATGCGAATCTAAGGGGTGTGTGGACCAGAGTAGATATTCTCTCTGATACAGGTTGGTCTTCATTCTCAACTTCTCCAAATGCTTATTTTTTTTTTCTTTTCTTTCCTTTATACACATTCTAATTTCAATTTCTCTATTTATTTTACAATTTTGTAAAATATGATGAAAGAAAATGTTTTGTTAGGTGAAACAGACATTTAGTTGATATGTTATTGTTATTGTGTTGCAGGAGGACTGAAATGGATACTATGTGGTGGAGAGGATGCTAAGAAGAAACATGTTGTTTCAAGGAACAAGAAAATGAAAGTCATGGCTTCTCTGTTTTCTAGGCAAGTTTAGTTTTGACTGTGAATTTCGTGAAGGCACTGTAACATCTAGGCATGTTGACAAATGAGAAGTGCTAAATGTAGCACTGCTGCACCTAATCTACAACACTAGACCTTGGACAAATAGTTGCGCTACCTAAAGTTGACCACCTTGAATTCCACACATTTAAAACCATGCTCCCACTCTTTTTGTGAAAATAAAACAAAAATGTTTTTTTTGGGTGAGGGAGAAGGAGGAATCATCTTCGTTAGTGAAGCCATGCTCTCCCAAACAAAAGGGATAAGGACAGAACAAAATTTTAAATTACACACGAGCCAATATTTCAATTTTCAACTTCATGCCCTACACTACACTACACATCTCTAGGTCGACAAAAACAGTGCCGCCATACCGTGCTTCTTTGCATCTCTTCATCCACTGAGTATCATGCCCATCTTTGCTTTTGCTTCCACTTCACATCAATTTTGTGGACACACCAGTTAGAGATGTTAATGTTCTATTATCAATCAAAGTTGGAATATATATGTAATTAATTAAATTATTCTTTAGTTATTAAGAATTATATTTTGAATTTAATTTAATCTCATAAAATCAGTTCTTAAAATGATGATTGCTTTAAATTAGTCTTCAAATTTATATTAGATATTCAACATTAAATTTTGTGTATTAATTAAAAATATTTTAAATATTTTTTAAAAATTGTACCAATTCTGATAGTAAATTGTGTGAGTTGTTCTAAATTATCTAACATATTGTTTGATTTTTCAATAAATAAAATAATTATGTAATTATTAATTAAGAACCATGTTAGTTGAATAAAATTGTTTTTTTTTTTATATAGAAATCATGTAAGTAAAAGGAACAGGAAGCATCCAAAGAAACTACGTAACCTTTTTAAAGGAAACTACTTTATTTTTATATAATCATTTCAAAAGTATTAAAATAAGTAATTAGCTATAATTATGAGAAGATCTATAAAAATAGTAATCTTTGTTAATTTTTCATCTAGTAACCAAATGATTTTCGATTAAGGTTTCTGTCATGGGCCAATTAATGCCCAAATTATGCATAAGATCCAAAGTAACAAAGCGCAACTAAGTTATTGGGCCTTACTTTTTTATTCATCTTGGGCTCCAGCTGTTTGGCCCTTTTCTTCTTGGTACAGTTGTCCACCAAAAGAATTACACTCCCATCATTTGATTATTCTCCTCTCCCCGCTACTGAAACCTTGAAACTAACGGAATTTTGCCTTCTGCCTTTGAGTGTATTCAGCAGCGAGGGTGGGTGTTTGTCACTGTTGCTAATTTGTTCTTTGTTTCTTATTATTTGTGAATTTGAAGATTGAAAGTGAATGTTTCAATGATGTCGTGGAGCAGGTTGCGGCTCGGAATGGAGCGCGACGGCGAGGAGTTGACGGCGCAGGAGACTGCTTTGTATGACCGTCAAATTAGGGTTTGGGGAGCTGATGCTCAAAGAAGGTTCATTCCTCTTCTTTTAATTTTAAATTCTGAATTGTTTTATGCTCGATTTGTTTTGTTACTTTATTCTTAAAACCTAATTAAGTTCTGCTAATTTTTGTTTATCGTTGTATCTAGTTTAATAATAGTTTGAATAAATACTGCATGTAGCATTTTAATTACAGTTTCTTTTTGTTATTCTGGTTTATGTAGATTAAGCAAAGCTCATGTCTTAGTCTATGGAATGAAAGGAACTGTAGCTGAGGTAAACCTGCAAGTTTATCTTTTTGGTTTCTCGAATATGACTTTGACACACAACATAACAATGAGAAAAATAGGTTGTTGGGTTTGGTTACTGGTTGTTCTTGTTGCACTTTTTTTTTTTTTTTTTTGCATTTTTTTTTTTTTTTTTTTTTTTTTTTTTTTTTTTTTTTTTTTTGCATCTTTTCATGTTTTTGTTATATTGTGTAGAGTTTGAGTTTCCTTTTGTTGGTTAGTTTTGCAAGAATATTGTTCTGGCTGGAGTAGGTAGTCTGACTTTAGTAGATGATCGGGTTGCCACCGAGGAGGCACTTTCCTCAAACTTTCTCATCCCTCCTGTTGAGAATGTGTATGGTGGAAAGACCCTTGCCGAGCTTTGTTGTAATTCTCTTAAAGATTTCAATCCTATGGTTCGTGTTTCAGTTGAGAAAGGTTTTTGTTTCAAACCTGTTACCTTCTTAGTTTGGTTTCTGCTTCTGCATTTCTTTCTTGTGGTTTTTTGACATTATGCTTTGTGGTTGTGCTTTTCTGATGTTCATCTTGGCTTCAGGGGATTTGTCAAGCTTTGGTGTTGAATTCTTCAGCAAGTTTGATGTTGTCGTCGTCAGTTGTTGCTCACTCTCAGCCAAAGTAATTTGGAATATCTTTTTTTTCTGAGGCTGTACATAGTTAATGTACATCAAATTACTTTACACATTTCCCATACTGGAAAGTGTCTTTTAACATTCTTGTTTGCCTTTATTCTTGTTCTGTAGAAACTGGCTAATGAAAAATGCAGAAAGCTATCAAAACGTGTAGCATTTTATGCTGTTGACTGTAGAGATTCTTGTGGTGAAGTTTTTGTTGATTTGCAGGATTATAAATATTCAAAGGTACGCTACACTTTTGTGGAACTAATTTGTCATAATTAATTGTTGGATTTATGACTTGATATTATTTCTTTGATCTTGTTGTGTCAATTTGTATGCTTTTATATGACTATGGTTTGTAAAGAACTGAATTTCTATTCTATTTGAGATGACAATGAATAAAAAATCTATGATAGTCGTCATTTTTTATATGATTCTTTCCTTGCTTTTAGTGGTAGAGGCTGCAAGGGAAGAATAAGTACAAGATCATAAAAACAGAAAAATTAGTGAACGTGTAAGTTGGGATGGATGAAAATTAAATGCCTATATTTTTAGTGATGCCTATGGTTATGATTCTATGTTTGACTATTTGATAATTAGACTCATTATGAATTTTCAAAAACATTTTTGTTTTATTCTTATGCTCATGTTTTTTAAACTTGTGCGTTAAGTCGTAGACTTGGGACGAGTTTTCGTCTCCATGATGATGCAGTTGTTTAACTTGGTTGCAAACACGTTTGAGCAAAGCTCGGTTGAACTTGCACACAAACTTGGGAGCTTGTTGTGGTCAAAACTTTTTTGTTCAAAATGACAATTTTTGGGGCTGTTTGACAGCATGGATGTCAATCAGACGTAATTGCCTTGTGATAGCAGGGTGGCAGAGAAGAGTGTCCATCCCCTTTTGTTGTTGTAGCTGCCACCATATATATATGTATATATTAATATTTCAGAGGTATCTTGAATGTTTACCTTGTAATATTGATATTTGATAGTATATTTCAGTATATTCTAGGTATTTAATATTGGGTACGAGTTTGCAATTCAACTTTATGGAGCTTTCCTAAGTTTGCAGAGACTGTCGAGTTTAGCAACCTTGCTTATGCGTTGTTACAAGAAACAAATTGTTTGTGATTGGAAGTAATAAATGATAAGTATTATCCTGTGCTTTCTAGATCAACGTCTATTTTCTTTTTAATGCTCTATTCTTATTTGGCAGAAAAAACAGGATGAAACTATTGAATGCGATCTGAAATATCCTTCTTTTGAGGTATGTCAGTCTTAATTCATTATAATCTGTGTAGCAATCCGTAAGACCTTAAATTTGTTCATATTTATCTATTTTATCATTTGCAAAAAGAAAAGAAAATAACAGTTGAAATAATATGTTTATTTAGACCTTAAGGATAGTTGATGCAACGGATAACCATTTTAGCATACCAGACTATTAATTTGCGTCAGATACCCATGGGATGACCTCAAATGTTTACTTCTAAATTTAGTGATCCTAATATCATAATCTATAAGTCAGTAAGGAGAAGTGCCTCTTTTCTATCATGTACTTTAGGTCTGCCATGTTGCCCATATAGTTTCTTTGCTGGATTCAAATTTCAGAGTTGTGTTGATTTTGTAAAACAAAAGTGAGCCTTTAACAAGCTCAAATGGTAGATGTGGGATTAGAGTTATTGTGCTTGTGATTCTGTCTTGGTTGTCTGTCTTTAATAGTTTAGTGGAGTTACCATGCTTTTGTATTTGAGGGCTATTTTCGTGAGTAGGCATATTTCTTTTTCGCTGCAGGATGCATTGTCGGTACCTTGGAGGTCACTTCACAAGAGAATGTCAAAGCTGTACTTTGCAATGAGAGGTATGATAAACTGTACTGCTCTGTTTTGTAAGTAAAATACGTAGAAGAAAGCGAAATTATTCTAATAAATTGGACAGTGAAAACTTTTTGGGTCCTTAGACTCTGTTAACACAAAAGATATAGTGAAAAACGTGGAGTAAAAGTTTGCATCTTGTGTGTGAAGCAATATTGTTTTCATCCCGAAGTAAACAATTAAAACATCTCTTTTTTTTGTTCTCTTCCTTTGTGTTTTATGATCAGTCTGGTGTACAGACAAATTTGCAGTCAGTAACATTTAGTTGTCCGTTGCAGTAATAGAAAAATTTGAAGAGGCTGAAGGACGTCGTGCAGGGGAAGTTTCAATTGCAGATCTTTCTGCTGTTCTCAAGCTGAAAAAGGACCTTTGTACTGCACAAGTATGCTTCCTGGAATTTGTTATTTTTGTTTATGTTTTACAAAAGTTACTTTATCTATCTCATCTTTATGTTTGTGTTGACAGTCTCTCAACGAATCACATGTACCTGACACTCTGTTAGAAAGATTGGTTATAAATACAACAGAATTTCCTCCTGTTTGTGCTGTTATAGGGGGGATTCTTGGACAGGTATTTACTTGTTTTCATTGCGTTTTAAAAATGTTTGTGATATTTAGCTGACTAGGTTGACTTGTAACGTCACAGGAGGTTATCAAAGCAATTTCTGGGAAAGGAGACCCCCTAAAGAATTTTTTCTTTTTTGATGCTTTCGACGGGAAGGGTATTATAGAAGACCTATCTGCGAATTGATTAATGGCTGAATCTTCGGTAATTAAAGTAGGGATGTAAGATTTTGTTAAAAGAGCACAGAAAACTAGTAAAATTCAAAAGATCTCTAAGAAGAAACCCACCCTATTTATTAACTGCTCATAGTTTCTTAGTTGGTAATTATTTATCTAGACTAATGACTGTTAGGGTTAGGATCCTCTGGTGATGAAGAGACTAGTCACTCAAGTGTATGTAAGCGCTTTGGACCGTGGATTGTATTTCATCATCGAATGGCTTTTAAGTTACGAATCCATATTTTCCTTCTGTTTATGCCGTCTTGTAGTGTTATTTGCTTTTCTTCAAATCATCTCAATTCTTCTTAAGCATATTCAACATTAACTTTATTTTTTCATTTTTTTACTTATCTATTTTATCAAATACTGCATAATAGGTAACAGCATGATAGATACATGTTATTGCAATTTACATTCTATGTATAAGTAAAATAATGTCATTAAATAATTACTTTTTCTCTATAATTGGTCAAATCATATGTATCACATTCATTTAGCACGAATGAAGATGATTAAAGATATATTTGATTATTCTTTATGCAAATTTTTTTTTTATCTTTCAATAATTATTTATATAAAATATAATTGTTTTTGTTATTTATTCGCAATTCTGATACTGGAATTTTTCATTAGTAATAAATTTACACACAAATATCTATGTAAGTAATTTTTTTTAAATATTAAGCATGTTTCATGAATTGAATTTTAATCGAAGTTTATAAATATAACTTTTTAACCTATATGTATTACTAAAAATTATATAACATAGTTTTTTCCCCGTTAATTTCTCTGGCAGAATACTGTTTTTGTGGCCATTATTTTGATCTCTATTTAATGCCAACTTATCAGAAAACCAAAATATTCATATGTAAATCCTTTCCCGCTATCTTCATATTTTTTTTCATCAGCAGTCGTTGATTTTTTTTTTCCTGTTAATTCTCCGTATCTTTTTATTCATAAAAAATATGTAAATGGAAAAAGGCTTTATTCTGTCAAATATAATATTTGCGAAAGCTTTACACAACCGTATTCATACTTCTCTTCATGGTCCCTATATCTATAATTATATATAACAAATATTTTTTATATAATACATATAGGTTGTTTTCATATTTTTCTTTAGTTAATATTTAAAAATAACATTATAAATTATGCTGACAAAAAAAAAAGTACAATGAAGCAATATATAAAAAGTATGAATACGGGTGTAGACTTACACGTAAACTAAAAAAGTAATCATCGACGTTATATTCACAATTAAGTTTATTTTTTTAAAAATATATGATTCTATATAATTATTTTTTTATTAAAATATAGTTTCAATATATATACAATAAATATTCACCTAAACGGAAAAAAAATAACTTGGTTATGAATAAGTGTTTTAGTCTATAGTGGCCATAAGGTTTATTCTGGAAGATGAAAGATTCACCTGGTATTTTGAAGATTGATTTTTATAAAAGTTAAAAATAATTTTTGGTTCGCAAGAATCATATTATTAATCCATATTTTTTTGTTCTTATTGAAATGATTGAACCATGTTTATGTAAAGAGGGGAAAAAAATGTTGGTTAGGGCACGCGGGTGGTCTATTAAAGTTGATAGAGACTTACGTTGATTGCAATGGGTTGAATAGCAGCCACAAAATTCAATTCTTTTGCACTGTGATATGTGATATTAGATTCTGGATTGGAAGGAAGATTTATCAACACCAAACCTCTCGTCATTATCTTTGGTGTTTTGACTGCTTACGTTTCCAAACTTTCATTTTCAACATATGGTACTGTGCGTTGTATGTAGAAGAAAAAAACGTATTCTGTAATACAATATTTGTAATATTTATATGCTTTATAAAATCTTTGAAAGTTCATGTAAGTAGAGATAATTAAATTATAATATATAAGTGTTAAATTTTATTTTGCAAATTAATTTTATAAGAATGAACTAAACTTAAAGTTTTATTTTTAATATGATATTGTTAGGATAGTATTGAATAAGTTATAGTATTGATGTTATATTTTTTGTTATTTTTCTTTCTTGTGGTTTTTCTATTATGTTTGTGTTCTTATACGATGGTTGAATCTTTTCTATTATGTTTTTTAAATGTTTGTGTTAAAAAAAAAGATTTATACTATATATAGATATATATATATATATATGTATATATATATATGTATATATATATATATATATATATATATATATATATATATGTATATAT
>Ga0209700_108870_pt1 | contig 12346 bp, 10 predicted proteins | sample SiratroredBW_FD_187528 | JGI IMG/M metagenome (GOLD analysis project Ga0209700, IMG submission 187528) | Root nodule microbial communities of legume samples collected from California, USA - Siratro red BW (SPAdes) (version 2) | ecosystem: Host-associated > Plants > Roots > Nodule | place: USA... | reverse complement strand
AATAGAAATACGTGAGACATGCAGTGGAAATAAAAGCTTTTGGCTCTGAAAAAAAAGAGTGAAATAAAAGAATTAACATACACACACACGCATATATATATATATATATATATATATATTATATATATATGTGTGTGTATATATATGTATATATATTATATATATATGTGTATATATATATATATATATATTATACATATATGTGTGTGTATATATATGTATATATATTATATATATATGTGTATATATATATATATGTATATATATGTATGTATATATATGTATGTATATATATATTTGAAATCAATTTTTAAGTTAAATAGTTCGTGATGGACAGTTCATAATTGATTATGAAAAATTGAAAATCGATTGTGATAGACTATTAATCTATTATGAACAATTCATTATGGATTGTTTTTGGAAAACTAATTAACATACAAAAGATATTGATAGTCCATTACGAACTACTGAGGTGACTGGAAATATTGTTACAGTAGAATTTTCACACTGATTTGTGGAGAAAAGAAAGGTACCTGTGAGACTAAGTGACTCAGTAAACTTTTCCGTGTCCTCTCCTTTTTCGAACACATTATGAGACGGTGTTGATGGTTAGGAGCATAGTTGCTGCTAGGATGCAGCCAAAGATTAATGAGAAATGGAAGAGAAAGAGGTCTTTATTTATTGAAGAGGATTTGTACCTAGGACTAATAAAGATCCAGAAGAATGAGTCTAGGTTTTCGAATAAGATGAAGATGCAAAGGGTAAAGAGAAAAGAAATGTCTTATTTTTGTGATTACAAGATACTTTTGAGGATTTGTACCTAGGACTAATAAAAATTCAGAAGAATGGGTCTAGGCTTTCAAAAAAGATGAAGATGCAAAGGGTAAAGTGAAAAGAAATGTCTTATTTTCGTGATTACATGATACTTTTGATTAGTAATTATTTCCAATAAGGCTATAAAATCTGCAACAAAAGGCACAAATCCAAACATATACCACTTCCTATCTCCTCTTTATTTATTCTCTCTATTTTCCCTCCATTTCTCTAGCATACCAAACCTACATCTAGTTATCGTTCTCTCTCTAAAGAAAATTAAATTAATTAATTAATTTATATTTAATTTTTGTTTCTTTTTCATGTGAAGTTTGCATGTTTAGGTCTCGGGAGGATTAGTATAGGACTTGTAAATAAACATTGGATGCTATATGCAAGGAGTTGCAGTTTGATTACATTTTGTCAAATTGTGGGATAATGCTGACAATGTGACCACAATTGTGGTTGTGGACACTAAAAATCCTTGACATTGTGGCTGAAATTGCGGTCACTGACTTCTTTTTCAAAACCTTGTGCATAAGGTTTAATTCTTTAGTTTGTGAGAACCTCACTTGATTTTTTTTTTTTATATCTTGTAAAATTAATGGAGAGGTTTTCGATGGGAATAGGTTACCACACTTTACTAGTACATTTTTCTCCGACCAGTTTATAGTTTTATTTGCCATGTTGGTTTGACTATAGAGGAAGTGACTTTCATTCAAGCTGTTTCCACATGACCAATTTGTCTTGTTTTGTTAAAACTTGAAGTGTCAGTAAAGGGATACATATTGTTGCCATCATTGTCAATGTTGCTTGTGTCGTTACTGTTGAATTTATTATTGAATTTAATACAACTTTGTTTATTTTTGTCCTCTATAGGAATTTAAGAGATGAAGCCAAAGGTGTTCGTTATATATATGTTGAGCCTTTAGAACTCCATGATGAAGTTCTCAGGTGCAATCCTGAAGCATTTGAGTACAGCACTGCAGGTAAAAGAGTGCTTGGTTTCTGCCCCGAATGTCACTAATGTAGATTTTGTTTCAAATGTAATAGAGTTGTTGCTGCTCATTGTTCTATAATGGTCTAACATAGATTGAGGATGTGATTTCTTTGCACTTGGGAAAGTTTAGTCATATTGAGATTTATTATGAAGAGAAACAGCCATAATGGAATGAAGTTTGATTTCATGTTGATAAATTACTGTCATTTGTACCTTTCAAGATGCCTAGTGTGATTTGTTTGTTTGATTAAACTTGAACTTTGTTTTGTGATGTCAAACTTATAAAGTTGTTTACCTTTTCCACCTAAAACTTATGTTTTACTTTGCTCTTTTGGCTTTCCATTAAATAATTTAATGGTGCTCTGCTTATTGTTTATTGTATTGGTCAAGTTTCTCAGGTCCTGTTAAGGAGCAGATCTCTGGTAGTGCATTACCTGAAAAGAGGCAATCTGAATCAAGTTTTTCTATCCCAAGTCAGACTCAGAAAGACTATAATGCAACACATAGTCGCCAACTTGATAATTTTTCCACAAATGTATTAATATATTATATTTTATATTTTAGTTGATATTTGAATTTTTTTCATTTGTTAAATTTTCAAAATTACTTGGCAGGATATTTCTTCATTGTCTTCTAAAAAATCAAAAGTAAAAAAGAAAGGTGGCGATGGAATATCTATAGCACCTGATTCTGCTGAGCTTCAAGGTTGGTGCATGCTTGTTTCCTAAAATCCTGCCTTTTAATATTGTCTGTTCTCTATCTCTATGTATGTAATCACATGTGTGAAGGCAAGCATGCTGTTTTTACATGCGTAATCAACTGGTATTTTTAATTTTTTGTAGGTGCCCACATTCAAAGGTTTTGTGAGTTTTTGGAGGATTTATGCAACAAATCTGAATTAAATAGTGATGACAGAGATGAAGCAGAATGGTTGTCACTGCCTCTTTCTGATCTTAGATTACTTGTCAATGAAATAACATCTATTCGTGAAAAGAAACTTCTGCAGTTGGTTCCCATAGAAGTCCTTGTCAGACTATTACAAGTTCTAGATCATCAGATACATAGAGCAGAGGGCCTGTCAATTGAAGAATGTGATAATAGTGTAAGTTCACGTTTCACTTCTTTTGTATTATTTTGTATTGAATTTCTTTGGCTTGTTTGGATTTAGTTGACATTGAATATGACTTCAATTTTTCAAAAAATTTATTAAAATCTAACTTCGACATACGATTGAGCAGTAACAAAAAGCTTAATATCGAAATAGCTATTGTCAGTTCTTTGCGGTTCCAACAATATCATCATAGAATTGAGTTTGGTAGCTGAAGCTCAGTCTTAGAAAGTGGACTTTAAATTTAAGTTAACCTCACAAAATCGGTTTGAAATGTGGGATTTGCACGCACTCATGTACTATAATTTAGTCATATTTTTAGTTGATATAAGATCTCTAACATGTTAGTGTACATTGCGGACTGCATATCTTGATTGTGAGAATGAATATTTATTGGTCCAATAGTGGTTTGATACAAGTACATGATAGGCCTGACAAACTTCTCTAAGATAAATTCTGATGTTGACTTAAACTATGTAAAACATAAATAATTATTTTAATGATAAAAGTCTCACTAATTTCATTCTTATTGCCTCTACTTGAACACTCAAACTCTCTAAAATAAGGAAATAAAAATGTGCTGAAATGAATAAGAAGATTCTAAAGATCTTAATTAATAGCGATATTGAGGGTATTTTCATCCTATTAATCCTCTATTTGCAACACTCTCCCTCAAGTTGGTAATGAACAACTTGCTTACATGATCTTGAATATGCTATGAGAAAGTCCCTCTTCGTGAAAATGTTTGGCATCTGAATTCTTGTGGGGACATGAGTTACCACAAGACCTTTGTCAACATTCTAGATTATGGACAACGTTCATGGTTGAGTTTTTATCACAGTATAGTTGCATAGGGATGTCAAACTTAATTTTAAGGTCATTGCCGTAGCCTAATAACAGCCACAGCCTCGCCGCTAACCACCAATCGCCGCTGCTCCAATTTGCAACTCCATTTTGTTGTGGAGTGCAACACGTTCATGAATAATACCATTATGAGATAAATTTTGAGAATTCACGATTCACATATTTATTACCATTATTAGACCTAATTCTTTTAATTCTTTTTTCAAATTGATTTTGGACACAAAAAAAAGAATTAATAAAGATTTAAAATACCCCGTATGTACTTTGCATAGTGAATGTCCATGTGACGTGGGTATGATTGTCAATAAAAGTAACAAAGGATTTTGCTTTAGAAATAGGTTCTAAAATAAGTCCCCAAACATCAAAGTGAATTAAATGACTCTTTAGTAAACTAATAAGGGACATAGATTTGATAATGGTGAATGAGGGATGCCCAAGTGTTCTACGCTGAAACCATATTTTGGAACTTGCCAATGATTTTGATGTTGCCTATTGGCTTATGACCTCCTTTGTCTTTTGGGTCCTTGGATTTTGATATATAAACCCACTTTGCTCTTTAGTGATTAAAATTGCCTTCCTTGTGGTAACTTCTTGACATACACAAGAGAAAAAGTGTTACTTTAAATTTTTGTATTACAAAAAACACAGGGAATTGAGCATTATTATAGATGATTCTAAAGTTATATTCCTTGTAGTGTTTGATCTCTTGATGTCCCACTTTCCTGTTATCATGATAGAGCATGTGTTGGAGATTCCTCTATTAAACATGCCAATCCTCTAAGTTTCTTCTCCCCTTACACTAAAAAGTACTTATGACAGAGGAGACAATTTTTCATTTCCTAAGATTTGTACCCTAATTGGGTCATATTCATGGTTTAGGCCATGTAAGAATTTAAAGATTGTTCCTCTTCAAATTTTGGTACTAATCTAGTCGATCCACAACTTGTTAAAATTATGTAATTTATACCAAAATCTTTCTTCAAAGAAAGTGTAATTTAAGTCATCCCATAACTCTTTAATAGAGGAATAGAACATATAGTTTTAATTTATCTTATAAACCATGCAATGCCACATCAGGTCATGATTAGTGAATCTTCATAATCGCAAATCACAAAGTTAGGTAGTGTGTTCATTGGGTTGGTTACCCAAAGACCCAACTCGACTCAATCCAACCCAATGAAATTAGGTTGATTTTCATTTATGATTGGGTCAAATCCAACCTAGTCCAAAATAAATCACTCTTATATGGGTTGAGTGATGGGTTTGGTATGAGTGGCTCTAGACCCAACCCGAGATTCACTCTTGTACTTGTGTTATGTTTTTCTTTTTCATGTCTTGAATTGGTTTAGACAAACTTGTTATGACTTGACTTATTAGCTTACTTGAAGCCTTGAATTAATTTTTGTAAAGATTGTGTTATTTTTTAAATAGGTTGATAATTTTTCAAAATCTTAACCTAATTGATCCATCCTAATCCAACATGTTCAAGAGTGGGTTGGGTTGGATTGGAGTTGGCATAAAAAATGCAGAAACCTAACCCAACCAATTATTTTTTTAGTGGTTTGGGTAATGGGTTTACCCAAATCCTACCCAACCCAACTTTTTTGAGCATCCCTAAAGTTAGGGTCATTGGACCTTGTTCTCCACCATCAATGTGGTCTAATCTTGATAATTCCTTCAAAATCCTCCAAATGTATTGGATCTCCTACAAATAATTCAGAAAATCAAAGTGATAGAAACCAACCACATTTGAGAGATCATTAGAACTCAAAGGGATGAATTTCACCTTATACATTTGCTATTATGAGTCAAAGGTTGGTAGTTCGATCCTTGCCAAAGCTAGGCACGTAGGCTACACGTGTAGATATTGGTGGTGGTGTGTAGCGAGTTTGTTGGTGATGTGCTTGCTGTTGTTGTAATAGTCGGTGTGGGACACACCATTTTGGACCATCACCAACCTCAAAGGGCGATGATGGTGGATTCTCCTGAAGTAGTGGCCTACAATGGTGGTGGTTGTTTACATGGCAGTGGAAACAAAGCATCTAAGATCAAGAACTTTGATACAATTGTTGGATTGAGCGCTTATCACTAGAGCAAAAGCTATAACTTATAATCAAGACGCCTCTTTTTTTACTTAAGAATTTAGTATCCCAAACGTCACTATTCGATTGTGACTTGACCCACTTGATTTTTGTCGCATGACAATTGATGCATCCTATTGCAACAATCTCCCTTTCAACAATTACTTTTCTAGGAATCAAACTTTTTAATTGTGACTTAAACGACTTGGCCTTTGCTATGAAACAATTGATGCAACTTGCAACAATCTCCTCTTAGCAATTGTTCCATTTAGAATCAAACTTGTGACCTTGACTTTGATTCCATCTTAGAAAGTAGACTTCAAATGTAACTCAACCTCATAAAATTAACTTGAAAGCTGAGGTTTGTACCTACTTATGTAATGTAATTTAGCCATATTTCTAGTTGATGTGAGATCTTTAACACTTAGTTTAAATGGCATGGTCAGTGTTACTATTGGTAGTATAATTCTGATTTACATGTGTCTACATTGCCTTATCATTTACTATTCTGATTCATGAACAAACTATTCATAGTATTTAAGCCTAGAATCATTACATGTTAAGTTATTTTTATTCTATTTTCTTTGGTCAGGAAAATCGAATACAACAGTTAGAGAAATCATTAGAAATGACCTTGCTAAATATAGATGGATTTATTTAAAATTTGGCTTTTGATAGATCCCAACAGTATTGTTTGGTTCATGTAGTTGAACATACTATTTAGTTAGGGCATATCGTTGTATGCTGTTCTTTAATCATAATTTACGTATTGAATTTACATTAATGACTTTCTTTTGCTATTGATCTTCTTTCAGTCCGATTCAGAATTAGTTTCATCCGTTTTTATTGCGTTGGAGTCCATTCATGCTGCGTTAGCAGTGATGGCTCATACTGATATGCCAAAGCAACTTTACAAAGAAGAGGTACTTTCTTTGTTTATGTTAGTTTCAAGCAAATATTATTGCTATGAATAACAGGAAGTTTATTAGGACTGGAAAAACAGTATATACAAAGAAAAGGCTCCTTCAGCAGGAGAAAAGTATTTGTATATGTGTGAAATCAATGATTTAATTTATTTAGCTTTCATGACTTGTGTAGGCTGTTACCTAATTTTGTTTTAAACTATAATCTATGATATCTTAAAGTAATTTGTCCTTGCCAGATAATTGAGAGAATTCTGGAGTTTTCCAGGCGTCAGATAATGGATGTTATGTGTGCATGTGACCCATCATATCGTGCCTTACATAGACCTAGTGAAAACACTGCATTTGAAGGTTAGCCTTACCAGTTTTAGTGCTGAATAGAACATATATCTTAATTTTATGTTTTGGAGGATGACGCTGCTGCTAGAAGTGCAATACATTTCTTTTAAATGGTATCTGACTATAATTGTTTGTACTTAATGATGTATTACAATTTCTCTGAGCGCCAACATGGGATGTCAGAGTTCACACAAAGTGTATATAACAGGGCCTGTTGGGGGACCTTGAAATGGAGGGAGATAATTCCTTGGTGGTTTTCAAACTCCTAATCTCTATATATTTTTTCTAGTAGATGATTATGAAGAAAATGATACTGAACTTGGTTCAGCCAGCAAGAAACGACGCACTAACAAGACTTTGAAGTTGAAGAAATCAGCATCAAGCAGGTCTGGTCATTTTGTTTACACTATATATCATTTTTATGTTGGTTTTCTTATGCATCTGTAGTTAGTTTTGTTTATATTAATTTTGTCCACATTATTGTTTTCTTATTGGTCCTTGCTTTATTAGGCTCTCTACTGCTGTGAATACTATCCTTCAGAAGTTGTGCACTGTTCTTGGGCTACTCAAAGATTTATTATTAGTAGAGAGGTTGTCAGATAGTTGCATTCTGCAACTTGTTAAAACAAGTATTACAACATTTTTGGTTGATAATATCCAGCTTTTGCAATTGAAGGCAATCAGTTTACTCAGTGCGGTACTAATACTTCTCTTTTACAGCTCTGATTGTTATCTTTCGTGCTCATATGGTGGTTCTAATGTTCTTTCACTATTTTGAGCATATGCTCTTGTATAATTCGTTTTTCCAATATGGTGGTACAGATATTCTATTTATATACACATCATCGCATTTATGTGATAGATGAAATGGTTCAGCTTCTTTGGAAATTGCCATATTCAAAACGTGCTTTAAGGTCTTATCATGTACGTGAGGAAGAGCCAAGACAGATCCAAATGGTTACTGCTTTGCTAATTCAGTTGATTCATTGTAGTGCTAACCTACCTGATGCTTTAAGAAAGGCATCAAATGGTAATTCTGTATTAGAAGCCTCTGTTGATGCTAGTTCTCCAATTAAATCCCACGAGGCAGTTACAGAAGCCTGCTGTCTGTTTTGGAGTCGTGTACTTCAACGCTTTGCAAGTGTGAAGACTCAGGACGCTTCTGAGCTGAAATCCATAATAGAGAATCTTGTTACAGATTTACTGACGACTCTTAATTTACCTGAATATCCTGCTTCAGCTCCTATTCTTGAGGTAGATCATGTGTGGGTGTGTTCTTGCTGGGATCTGCATATTATTTGTATGCGTATTATTTTGGTAGTCGCATAAATTTATTTACCTCTGAGAGTTGTTTCAGGTTCTCTGTGTCCTACTACTTCAGAATGCTGGTCCAAAATCTAAGGATGTCTCTGCACGTACCATGGCGATTGATATTCTTGGTACAATTGCTGCAAGGTTGAAGCGTGATGCTTTAGTTTGTAGCCAGGAAAAGTTCTGGATCCTTCGGGATTTCCTTAGTCCTGATGCTCCTGCTGAGCATCAAGCAAAAGATATATGTTGTGTCTGTTTGGGGGGAAGGGTTGAAAACCTGTTTACATGTCATGGTTGCCAGAGGCTTTTTCATGCTGATTGCCTGGGCATTAATGAACATGAAATTTCCAGCCGAAACTGGTCCTGCCAGACATGCATCTGTCATAAGCAACTACTGGTATTACAATCATGTTGCAATGCCCAGGACAAGAGTAATGTGAAAAAGAATTCCAAAGCGTCAAAGGATTCTGAAGTTTCTAAGCACGACATCGTTCGACAGTTACTTTTGAATTACCTTCAAGATGTCACCTCTCCTGATGATCTGCATCTTTTCATTTGCTGGTTTGTACTCGAGACAGATCTTCTAATTGACATTTCAGTTATATACATGCAAAGGTAATGCTTGTGTAAATGTGCAGGTTTTATCTCTGCTTGTGGTACAAAGATGATTCAAATTGTCAGCAGAAGTCCAGTTATTGCATTGCGAGAATGAAATCAAAAATCATAGTACGGGATTCTGGCACTGTATCTTCTATGCTGACAAGGGATTCAATCAAGAAGATTACTTTAGCCTTGGGCCAAAACAGTTCATTTTGCCGAGGGTTTGATAAAATTCTTCACACACTTCTGGTCTGTTGATATTCCGTCCTTTCTTTCCCCAGTTTGTTAAAAAAGTGTACTTTGCTAATTTTTCTTGGTATGTGTTCAGGCAAGCTTGATGGAGAACTCTCCAGTTATTAGGGCTAAGGCTTTAAAAGCAGTAAGTTTAAAATATATATTTTGAGTCTTCTGCTTTCCAGTGAAAATGGGATGCTTATAATAGTTTCTTGGTACCAAAGTAATCTCTTCTGTTTTTCATTTAATACAATTAATATAATGAGCAGGTTAGTATCATTGTAGAGGCTGATCCAGAGGTATTGGGAGATAAGCGTGTGCAGTCAGCTGTTGAAGGAAGGTTTTGTGATACTGCAATCTCTGTTAGAGAAGCAGCATTGGAACTTGTTGGTAGGCATATTGCTTCATATCCAGATGTGGGTTTTAAGGTATGGGGGTCAGTGGATCTTTCCTTTGTGGTCATAGCAAAACTTGTCCTTTCTTTTATAAACGTCATAGGTATGGAGAGGAGACACTTCATGATGAAGTTAAAACATTTTTCTCAATTGGTTTTTGTAGTATTTTGAGAAGATTGCAGAGAGAATAAAAGATACTGGTGTAAGTGTTCGAAAACGGGCTATAAAAATCATCCGGGATATGTGCACTTCAGATGCTAACTTCTCTGGATTTACAAGAGCTTGCACAGAGATAATTGCACGTGTTAGTGACGATGAAGCTAGCATTCAGGTATTTTAAAAATTATTGCTTGATCCACTAAGATATGTCACCGTGTGTTTAAATACTTTACACCTAGTTGTCAAGAATTATAATTTTTTCAACTAAGTTTTAATTGTGTTTGAAGATTAACATTCTTTCTTCCCAACATGTTTATGTTTTATAGCATTGGTGATGATATGTAATGTTTATGCGTTTCATTTGTACTCTTTAAATAAATTACTAGTCATTGGTTGTGGGAACTGGTTGCTAATTCTTTTGTCAGTGCTCTCACTTGGCATTAGAAGTGAAGATGTTCTCCTTGTTATGCTTTGGTTTTGCAGGACCTTGTTTGCAAAACTTTCAGTGAATTCTGGTTTGAGGAGCCTCACGCTTCACAAACTCAGGTCTTTGGGGATGGTAGTACTGTTCCACTCGAGATAGTTAAGAAAACAGAGCAAATTGTTCAAATGTTGAGAGGAATGCCCAATAATCAACTTCTTGTAACCGTAATAAAGCGCAATTTGTCACTTGATTTTTTGCCGCAGTCTGCAAAAGCCACAGGGATCAATCCAGTGTCTCTTGCAACAGTACGTAAGCGGTGTGAGTTAATGTGCAAATGCTTGCTGGAGAAGATGTTGCAGGTATGGTATTATTTTGGTTGTGCCACTACTGTGCTTGGCTACATTGATATTAACACGACAGTTTTTGTTCATTATCAGGTTGAGGAAATGAACAGTGATGAAGATGAAGTGCGTGCACTTCCATATGTGTTGCTCCTGCATGCATTTTGTCTTGTGGACCCAACTCTATGTGCACCAGCTTCAAACCCTTCCCAATTTGTTGTTACTTTGCAGCCATATCTGAAGATTCAGGTTATATATTGACCTGCTCTGGTGTTATTGTGAATTGTGCAATGTTCCTCTTTTGTTGGTTTAATTAGTGTCATTCATGTACTGAAGCTAATTTTCAGCTATTCTATGTCATAGCCATGTTAGGGTGGTTGTATTGAACTTTGGGTGAGCTATGGGGCTAAAATGTGTATTAGATAAAATTGTACTAGTAGACTAGAAGAGAGAAAATAATTGATGCTTGTATGTGCAGCAGCACCAACTAAGAAATCCACCAATCCACAGAAGTAATCCATGACAGCTGTGTATAATAGTATCTAGTATCATATATATGGTGAGCTACAACTATGGTGAAAGAGCTTAAAATAGCTAGGTTAGTTGATAATTGAGCAGCATGCCATGACGATATAAGGATCTCATATAGAACTTTGTGACCTTGGCCTGTAGATGGACCTTTATGTGCCTCTCAAATGTCTTTTTTGAACAATGCCCTAGTTAGTCCTATATATGTTGTTATCAAGAAAAGAATTGGAATATGTTGGAGATTTCACATTGACTAGAGAAATGATTAAATGAATCATGAAAGCAAACCTTAGAGTTACACTTAAAGCTTGTCCTGTTATAAGCAAAATTCTCTTGGTACCTTGTTTTGGCTTTGGTCTTGACCTTTTTATTACCCATGTAGTATGATATTTCATTATATTTCTCTAGTAGTTATAATTTTTTATCCTACAACAAAGTATAATCTGAAAATGACAAAAATGCACCATGTCTATTCTTCAGGTTGACAATCGCATGGTTGCGCAGATGCTTGAGAGTATACTATTCATAATTGATGCTGTGCTGCCCATGCTTGGGAAGTTACGTCCAATAATTCTTGGGGAACTTGAGCAAGATTTAAAACAAATGATTGTCCGGCATTCTTTCTTGACGGTTGTCCATGCCTGTATCAAGTACCTACAGTTTCTTACGTTATCTTCTTCAGTTAGCTCTGTTATTTTACTTATTTTCTGGCTTATCCTGTAATTGACCAGCTGATAGATTTATGTGATGTGAAGTTCTCTAATTTTTTTTGATGGATAATAGTTTATAGTTGCTAAATAAGTTTGTGAAGCTTAATGTGAGAATATCTAAATATTTTTGTGATACATAAATACCAGTGTAAAAACATGTGACTTTGAACATTTTTTGTCTTTATTTTTTGAAATGTTTCTAAAAACCTTGAACTGCATGTAATGTTCAGGTGCCTCTGCTCTGCGAGTAAGATGGCCGGAAAGGGGGCTGCTGTAGTTGAACAACTTGTTCAGTTCTTCTTCAAATGTTTGGAAACTCAGGCTGCTGATAACGAGCAGGTTTGTTGCAACATTCATATTATTGGAGCTTACCTCCAATTCATAAATGATTTTCAACTTTCACAAAACATGAAATTGTATTTGGAAATCATTCTGTAGCATTGTTTTCATTTTCTCTTATGTGTTTCACGGTTAGGTAGGGCTAATGTTCTCCCGACAAGACTTTGTGTGTGGGGG
>Ga0209700_108868_pt1 | contig 12350 bp, 4 predicted proteins | sample SiratroredBW_FD_187528 | JGI IMG/M metagenome (GOLD analysis project Ga0209700, IMG submission 187528) | Root nodule microbial communities of legume samples collected from California, USA - Siratro red BW (SPAdes) (version 2) | ecosystem: Host-associated > Plants > Roots > Nodule | place: USA... | reverse complement strand
ATATATATATATATATATATATATATGTATATATATATATATGTATATGTATATATATATATGTATATGTATATATATATATGTATATATATATATATGTATATATATATGTGTGTAATATGTTTATATATATATATATGTGTAATATGTTTATATATATATATATATATATATATATATATATATATGTGTGTGTGTGTGTTTTTTTTTTTTTTTTTGTATTAGATTTAAATTTTCATTATTAGGTTGATATTGAACAATTTAAAACTCATATAACAATTTGTTAAGGGTGTGAGAAGTGAATGACTGATTTATACTGATTTGGAGATAAAGTTAATGGAAAATGAAGTGATTTTGTTTAATTAAAAGATAGTAGATTTAACTAGAAAGTTTATTATTATATGTGATTTATTTTATTGAATCAATGATGATTCGTAGATTGTTTTTATTGTAATGTCAAAATTATCTTTAGGTATATCTTTTAAAATATAAATATTTGTAAGTTAAAAGAACAGTTGAGAAAATAAAAATAAATTATTTCTTAAAACATTAATTATTAATTTCTAACAATAATTATAAACATATTAAAAAGATAAATATCGAATATAGGAGTAAATTAATAATTTATCAAACAATCCCATAATTCCACTATTTTCTCTTCATTTCACACTTATTTTTCTTTTTCAAAACTTTTCCTATAAATTATCACAAATCCTCACACGTCACCTAAATCATATACACAAGTTTTTCGAATCATCTCAAATCAATTTCCTTATATTTCCATAAACAGTAAAAAAATATATACCAAATAAAGCAAGATAATAAACACAAATATTTATTTAATTATCGGGTTGAAATTTGTAGGTGTTACAAATAATCCTAGCAGAAATATAAAAAAAGAAAAACAGGATATCCACCTAATCATTTTTTTTATATTTTTTTCGATTTTAAGACAACCTTCAACAAAACACTTGTAAATGGAATTGTCAAAGAATAATTACGTTTGAAAAAAAAAAAGAGTAAACTTAACAAAATTAAGAAAAGACAAACAGACAAACAACTAACCTATTCGACTCATTCTTCACACAATCTTTATTTAAAAAAAAAAAATTGAAACTCTGTTCACAAGCTTAAGCCCAAGGATTATAGCCTGATAAATCATATCATTGCATTAACCGACATAAATACTGTAATACTACACTAGGCTAATAAAAAAATCTACCTACCAAAACTGGACATCAAAGCAACACATTTAATTATCTAATTTAATTTAACTTAAATAAAAAATATAAAAAAACTGTAAAAATACAATTTCTCGATGTTAATAACAAAATCTTGAAATTACTAATATTTCAATGTTAATATTTCACAGGGAAGGTAGAAATGATGGGTAAGATGAAGTATGGTCCCAGTTGTGCAGTTTCCTTAGCTGGAAAGGGTTGAAGAAGTGAAAGAGACAAAACTTCAGTCATTATTAGAGGAGTGGTGAAGTTCTACTAATGTTTTCAGAAGCTTCACATATTACTTTCCAAAATCTTTTTCTTCCTCTCTCTCATTGCCAGAGGAAAATTACAAATATTTTTCTATTTATAGCTTATTTGGTAGCATAGAAAGATTTTTTTTTAAAGAACAAACCTAAAACAAAAACAAGTTACAAAGTGAACTTCTTTTCCCCCCAAATGTGCCTATTTAGAATTTTTATGAAATAATAAACTAAAAAAATAATTTTTACCGAATTTTTTAATAAAATATTAATTAATTATTAGCATATATTATTACTAATGAGTTAATATAATAATTAATTTTAATTTAATTAACATTAAGAAGTTATTATTTGGTATACAGTAACACAATTATTGTTTGATACACTTCAAAAGATATAATAACCATTAACTTATTACAATTTTCTTATTCATTTAAAGTTTAATACAATTGTATCTGCTCAAAGTGTGCCTTTTAATTTTTTTTATTATTCAATCCGCCATGATTTTCTAACCAAGTAACATGCCATCCAAGTCAATATAAAACTAATTTGTCTTACTTTGAGTTTCTTGAAGATTAAGAAATTATAGTCTATAAAGGAGGAAAAGTAAATGACACTTTGCAAATTTTAAGATCACTTTCAAAGTCTAAAACATAAACATCAAATCATAAGAAATGAATTCAAAAATCACATAACTTCCATTTTCCTCAAATTCAAATCCAAATCCATGCACGTGTCATCCAAGAATAAATAGGAAGTGAAAATTTAGTCCAAAGTCACGAGCCCAACTAAATGCCATACTCTACCTTCAGCAAAAGGATTGAAGAGGGACAATTTTTTCGTTTCTTTATGAAAAATATACAATTTTTTTTATGAAAATAGATTTTTTTTTATACTGAAATAGTATCAGAACAATTTATTTTATTAAGATCGTCTTTCTTTATCCAATTTTATAAAAAATAAAATAAAATTACACATCTTTCTCGAAAAAAATATCTCTTTAGGGCTTTTACCCTTTTCTTTCACAAAATCAAAAACTACAAAATCTACATAAGAAAGGATATGAAGTGGTTTAAGACCTTTAGAGAAAAGAGAATGGTTCCAAAAAAAATGAGATTTCTTTTTTCACCCCACAATTTTCCTATGCACTTATGAAAATTCTTACTTTAGTCTTATTTATAAAAAAATGACTTTTGAATTATGCAATTCAAAATATTTTTTATTATATAATTTAAAAAAAATATTTTTAGATTGTACAATTTAAATTTTTTTAATTTTTATAATATACAATTTTTAAAAAAATCAAAAAAAATAAATTACACAATTTAAAAGTTATTTTTTTTTATTTTTGGATTATACAGTTCAGAAAATTTTTACTTCTAAATTATGAAATTCTTAAATTAACTTTTGCATGGAAAAAATATTCTAAATCATAAAATTTAAAAGTCACTTTTTATTTTTTTATTATATAATTGATAGGCTTTATTATTTTTAAATCGTGTAATCCAGAAATATTTTTGTATATTTTGTATGAAAAAAAAAATTGAATTACACAATTTAAAGTCATTTTTCATAAGAGAAATTTCTGGACTCAGAAGTCATTTTTTAACTTCCAAATTATATAATATGAAAGTATCTTTCGGATTAGACAATTCAAAAACTTTTTTTATACAAAAATAATTTTTAAATTATACCATTCAAAATACTTTCTTGCTTAAATTTATTATGACACAATACATAAATAACGATGACAGGATCGCGACCGGAGCTACAACAAAAGGACTAGCAGCAGCGAAGGAACAGTTTGATTTTTTTTCTAAAAAGAGGAGAGCCTCATCCAAGTTGCTAAAGACACACCACCCTTTCCTAAGTCTACTTTTTGGTCTATTTCTTTTTTATTCCTAATGGCCCAAAAATTAAAAACCTGAACAACTCAGAGTCCAAGTCCTTTTTACTAACTACACCACTCACTCAAATACACTGTAAAAAAATATAGTAAGTTAAAGTTTCAACATAATTAAAATTTAGTTATAATTTATCGATTATTTTACACACCTATATTAAGACACACAAATATGTCCTTACATGAAGCATCATGTTAGAAAATCGAAGAATATCTCTCAATATTCTATTACCAACTTGAAAACAATGTATATAAGTTATTGAGGCTTCTTTCCAAACTATAAGTTTAACCCTTATAATAGAATAACTTAAATGACTACCTTATTTTATGTTGTAATAGAATCTTCATTAATATTTATTTGTATTTGAAATGCCAAATGTGTTGTTCTACCACCTTATTCCACTAGATGCCACACTCAAACCAATTTCTTCTTTAAATCTAATAATTAGATAAATAGGAAAATGTTACTCGTTCCATCATAGTCCTACAGAAAAGAAGTTTTTAATAATTGACTTAAGTTGTACTAGTATATCTATTTTCCCTATACATATCACAACCAAATATGTCACTATCATTTTATCTCCTAGATTTTTATTATTACAAAGTTATTACAATTTAATTAAATACGTTACTAAATATCAGAATTGGGATTACGAGAGTTAGGACTTTTTAGTTATGTACTTATATGCTTAACTGGAATTTATGATTTCCTTTTTTTTTTCATTCCAGGTCTATTTGTATATAAATGAAGTAATAAATTTATGAATGATGAAAAAAAGAATCCATCTTAAATGTTATCAACGTCATCAGACCTATGATAAAAAATGGATATGGAGGACATGGAAATGTTAGTAAGTGACAGGTAACTGGAACCATCAAAGATTGGAAAGAAGAGTAAAGAAAATTGTGAATCAAAATTATGATGCTGGAGAAACTTGAGTGTTTATATGACTGTTGCCCACTTTCTACATTGGAGCATTGATTGCTAGGGTAAATTATCATGTGACAATTCTCATGGGTTAATGACAATCTTAAAAAATGAGTAATGTAATAATTGAGATTTTAAGACACCTAAACTAACATCTTTTAGAAATTTATTTTTTATTTACTGATTTTTTTCTTTTACAGATTTCCAGTTAAGTTAGATTTTAATGAATTTGTAAAGCAAGTGTTTATTGTAGATTGTCCATTTTATGAACTCATGCATACGACTCAAGCCCCTCCATCATTGGCTGATTAAAGAATTTATTTTATTGTATGCCAAAACCTTTATGTTAAGCAATGAATCGCTACCTCTATTTCCATATATATATATAACAAATACATATTTCCTCGAATTAAATCTATTTGAAGAACATCATACTTTAAATTTTACTCTAAAAATAGTCATCGAATTAAATTATTTAAGTGATTATATTTAATAATATTATTCATAGTTTAATGAATTATTTTTTTTAACTAATGAGTGTGAATCTGACTAATATGATTAAAAGTTCAATAAATAGGTCATGGGTGGGTAGATGTACCGTTAACATATTTCACAATGAATTAAATATATAAATAGTTAACAATAAATATGTTTAAAGTGGTGTTATGTTTTTATAATTAAAAAAAAAAAAATCAAATGTTCCTCACGTAAAAGAAACTAGGGGGCTGCTATATCAGTTCATGCAAACGCAAATGGTCTGCAATTGTTTTAATTTTGTAAATTCGTATCCAAAAAGGTTTTTAGGTCTCTTATATGTTCCCGCACTCCTAAAAATGATATGCCCCCTCACTCAACCTCACGTTGATCTTCCAATCCCATGCTGAAACAACTGGAAAGGGTAGAAGATAGAATGGAGTAACCTAAAGAATAGAATTGGCATCCAAAATAAATAATGAAATTTAAAAGGCCGCATTTATACAGGACTACAGTTAACTAAACACCACACTATATATACAATATTGAATCTAAGCTATGACTGCAAAACTTTTCTTTGTTCCTCCTCGCCGAATTCGAAGATGGCCACCAATACGTGAACATTATTATCTCATGTTGCAGCACTCAGGAATTGTCTGCATCTCCAATTTATCCCACAGGCACATCATCTGCCTAGGTGATTGGTAATGGGCTGTGATATAACCTTCCACGCAACCAAACTGGCAGAACTTCAAGCTATGCAAATAGTATACTGGTTTCGTTCTGTTAAATTGTTCTACCCACATTCCCATACTCACATCTTCCATTTTAAACAACTGCATAAACAACAAAACACTCACAACTTCAACCACTACAGACACCAAATGCACTACCATGAAGACACTTGAGACATTACAGGACAATAGAGAAAATGTGCAATGATATATTAGAATACTAACCCTTAATTTATGCACCTCAAATTCAGATAAAATATAGCGTGCAATATCAGAAGACAAAATATAACCCGGTCCATTGGCATAAGGTGGGTATTCCTCTTCTGGCCACTCCTAAAAGCAGAAGACAACAAAATTATCACCGGCAAGAAGCTAGATGTGACAAAACAATGAGGAAGTAAGAACCATTGTTAAATCAATCACAGCCTATTATAGTAAGAGCTCTGAATACACAATAAAGCTTTTCGCTGAATGCTGTGTAGTTATGTTCAGTTAGGGATCGTGGTCTCCAACCCATAAAATTAAGATAACTGACAATATGGTGCTGCAACTAGGTGCTTAACTATATACTATGGAGACCTGATGACTGATTGGAGAGAGGAAACAATAGCAATCTTCATGAAGTAATTATGGTATAAGCACAACCAATCAAAAGGTTGCACAATATTAAAATAATAACAAATGTAGTCTATACTAAATGAAGTTATTTTAGAATCTGTTTGAATACAAACTAAAAGTGCCCTTGAGAGCTTATCCACTATATATGGAAAGCTTTTTCCAATGAAGAAACTCTTAAAAAAACTTCAAACTTTGTATCCAAACATACTCTTAATTTGATATTGAGCTTTTGCTTAGTTGTGCCTAAAGAAACCAATGCTCAAGCACAGATCATATTCTCTTTGGATCAAATACAGACACTTTGTTTTATATCAACAAACTAATTCATAAAAAATTTTCCCATACAATGCTCACTCCTCAACTATGGTAAAAGCAGTACAGCAGTCAACAGGTCTTGATTACCTCATATGTCACGGCCCATTTACCACGGCGCAAGGGTCTGTGGCGGTAATTGATGTTCCCTATATAAAAGCTCATAGAATATGGAACATTCCTTGCTCGAATCATAACATCATCAACTTTTACAAAAGTGTCATCATCTCCCTTCATGATATACTCCGCAGAAACTGTGCGAACCTGTGAACAGTACAAGCCGTCTCATACACTAACTTAAACTATTTCCCTTTTAAACATGAAGCTTTTAAACAATCAACTTACCCCGTACTCACATATGGCCACCGTTTTCAGCACAACAAGGTCATAGTTATCCATGTAAGGAACTATAACAATATCACCAAAATATTCTGCTTCCTTCTTCAACTCTACGTTAATTTCCTTCCTCGCGTGCTGTCAAAACCATTCAACTGTTAAGAAATCTTGAGAACGAACAAAATGACCATAAATTGAGAATTTTTTCACATTACCAGTGCTACGAAGAAGCGGGCCACCACTTTCGAAGATTTGATAGAGCTGTGCTGCATCCATGACTTCCTCACAGCCATCCGCTCAGCAAAATGGTTTCCAGCTGAAAGGATCCCAACGAACAATTCCACGCCAAAGGCAGGAAGATTTGGGGCACGCCATCTGGTTGAAAATTCAAGATGCTGCAGCGGGGAAATGTTGGGAGGCACCGAAGGCAAAGAAGCAGCAAATACAGAATGGACATTAATGTCCCCGCTCAAAGTAAGACCAGTGGCATCTTCAAGAGTAAAGCCCTGTTCAAATCAAACACAGAACATTATTATGTAAAACCCACTTCAAACTAAGAAGTTGAAGGACATTGATTACCCACAGTGCGATAAGGAAAAGAGGTGACATGCCTCCCATCAACATTAACATGGTAGCCCTCCAACCCAGCACTGAGAGTAAGAACAAATAGCTTGTTCACAGAAAATGGATATGGCCAATCAACTGTTACTCGTTTTGTCCGACCAATCAATCTCTTCAACCACCACTCTACCTTGGTCTCCACTGCATGCCTGTCATCATCATCACCCCGAATCCACTTCTCACATTTCACCAACCCATCAACTGTATCAAACACAAGTAACAACTCAATTCAGCACAATCACAACCTATGATGCACATTTACGATAAATGTATCAGATACAATAGTATCAAATACAACAATAGTTCTAAAAAATTATGAGATACGACACATAGAACATATCTGTGTGTGTGTGTGTGTCTATGTCTAAAAATTCATAAAACATAATAAACATATAATTGCAAATATGTAATTCAAATAAAGAACATACTTCTTCGACATTACTCAAAAACAAAATAAAAGAATAGTAATCATTGTGATTATAAATCACTTCCTACTGTATGTAGACATGAATAGGATCAGACTTAATGTTCTCTTTGTAATCACTCATAATGAGTGCAATTTTCATTCTTGGATCATCATGGGACAATGATCCCATGACACACAAACATAAGCAAAATGTTTAGTTTTGGTGAATTGAAATATAAGTAAATTTCAATTAATTTAAATATGTGCATCAACTCCAATAAATATGATTAAAGGCAGTAGTTTTTTTTATATAAAATCAATAAATTATATGAATTTAACTAGCATTCTTAATTAATGTAAAACTAGGTACTTTTGTTTATATTTGAGTCCGGAAAATCACATGCTTATATGTCTCCAATGTAGTCCGGAAAATCATAAGCTAAATTCCTCATATATACGTGTTGGTAAAGTATCCATATATGGGAAGCAAGTTAAAGTAAAGTGTTTCATACATCACAACCATAATGAATAAAACATACTTTTTCTTACCAGTATCTTCACCAGCTCTGGATTTCCAACCATCACAGCGCATTGCCGTACCCCAATGCATGCGGTAACACGTGTTGAGTTCAATCACAGGCTTTCCACTCCAATCCCCTTTCAACCTAGGATTGAAATGTAAGACCCTAGGTGGTTCTTCACCCTCCACCGTCTTCAGCCCCTGCAACTCCATCACAAACTGACACGCCTTCCGTCGCGCTCTTAACGGCTCCCCAACGACCGTTACATGGGACCCCAACGTGAGCCCACAGGGAATCACCATGGAACGCCCGCGGCCCAAAAACTCGGGCCCGGATACCCATATGGACCCGGGGCAGGGCCCGGATCTGTTATCGGGCTTGGAAACGGGGGCCTGCGCGCTGCCTGATTTAAGTTCGGCCCAAAGAGCCTTGCCGACTTGGCAGGCGGATTTGTAGAGTAAGGAATCGAATGCGGCGTCGTTTAGGATCAAACCGGAGACGACGCCGTTTGGACGGCGAACAAGTGGCGGGGGGTGAGAGGGTGGTTCTTGAGCGGTTCTGAAGACGAAGGGGATCTCGAGGGAGACGAAGAGAACGTAGAGGAGCGCAATAACGATGAGAATCTGAGTCGATCTTTGTCTGGTGAATGTGAGAAGAGTATCAAACTTGCCTATTCTCCCTCTTTTCATCTCTGGTTTTGGCGCCTGAGGATAACTGATTTCAGGTTGGTGACGACGACGACGTCGTTCTTGCTCTTGTTGGCATTGCAATTAGCTTCACGTAAGCATGATTAATCTGAAGTCTAGTATTTCCCTGCCACATTTTGAGGCCACTTTCCATGGGAGTTAACGAAATCCTCTCTCCTTCGCAATAAGTCCCCTGTTAATCTTAAAATAATAGAAATGGATTACTTCATTTTTATTTTAACTGTTTAAAACAAATATAAATTATTAAATCTATTTAACAGAACTTATTTTACTTTTATATAATAAACTATGCATGATGAGCGTAAAAAAGTTACTCTTGATTAATGACAATTGTTGGTGTAACAATTAAAATAATTATTATAAAGTTAATAAATTTATTGCATGTAACAGTTTATGATTAAATTATTCCATAAATTATTTTTATACTTTGAACTAATAAATAATATGTATGACTTTAAAATAATGATTATAATATAATAAATGCAAAAAAAATATATCACTTTACTTAATTCTCTCTTAACTTTATTATTTTCAGTAAACAATGCATTTCATGCAGTATAATAATAATAATAATATAATAATAATAATAATAATGATGATAATATTATTATTATTAATAATAAGAGAGTCATCTCATTTAATTTCTCTATTTCATATTTTATTTTATTTTTAAATTAAAATATAAAAAATGTATATATAAAATATCTATATTCTAAAAATAATTGAACATTTCTTATTACGACAACACACTATAAATTACTTAAATATTTCAACAGCCTAATAGATTAAAGATCACTAGTAATGGTCCAATATTTAACTATCTATTTTGTTATAAGTACATTATATAACATCTTCAAAATTTATAGCAATTCAAAATATAGCTTAAATATAATATATAATATATATATATAAACAAAGGAGTTAGAAATTTAAAAAAATATTTATTTCTTTCTCAACAGTACTTCCAAACATATTTTTTTGTTAATATACGTAATACAATCATGATAATTTATAAAACAAACAACACATGTAAATATAAATTATTTAAATATTTCAATATAATAAAAAAATATGTAAAAGAGAATTTTATTTAACAAAGTGCAACTATTCAATTTCATTTAAATATTATCGTACTATAACTACATATAAACCATCTAATAATGGAAGTATCAATTAATGTATTTTGGAAGACTTGTATTAATGTTCCACCAAACATTAACATCTGATTTAATCAAAGATTTAGATTAACAATAAATCTAAGAATAATGGATTGAAGTTATGTATCTACATGAGTCGCAATGTGTAAAAACTCTTCTTCAACTTCTCACCATCTATGTAACTTATACTATCAAGAGGATATTATTACAACATGGTATGAATACCTGATATATAAATCAAACAATAGTTCACATATCATTTCGTGACCACAAATTCATACAATTTTTATCAATCTCAATAATCATTTTTATATAATGTATATGTTTAAACAATCAAAATTAATATTCACTCTATATTTATAATAAGCATTCACATACAATCCATTAGAGTGACAATAAGAGAAAAAGAAACAAAAAATAAAATAAAAAATAGCTTAAGCGAAAATTACTTTGCTTAAGATAAGATCTTCTCACTTGAGCAAAAACCTGGTTTAATTAGGGGTTGAATTGTAATGTTATTTTTTAGCAAAAATATCAAAAAATCAAACTCATACAACAAAACAAATTAGTTTTCAAAGGTTTTACCCAAAGTCATTTTAACAAATATAGTTTTCAAATAACTCAAAAAAAAAATATATTTTATAATTTGCTCAAACATCATTATTTATTCATTCCAATTCAACATTTTATATATATATATATATATATATATATATATATATATATATATATATTGTGTCTGTTGTTCATTCACATCAAACTCATAATAAATTAATATAAGGAGACACTATAAAAACTAATTATATCCATCTAAAAATCATATTTAAAACTCGGTTAATAAATAATATTTCTTAACCTGCATCATCCAACTACTAAATCAACTTCTCATTTGAAAGCATTCAATTCAAAATATTCTAAAACCATTAATCCATTAACCAAAACATATATAACATTCATTTTTAAACATCCAAACAAATTTCAAACAAAACATTATCATTGCATAAAAACCAAATCATCTATCATAAGATTCTATAAAATACATAAATATCTTTTCTTACTTATAATTCTCCATTCCAAACAAAGTTCCAACTTAAGCAGGAAAATTTCTCAAAATCTAGGGGTATAGAGCAAAATATCTAAACATAACCAAATTTCAGTATGAACTTAACCAAGTTGAAAGGATCACTATTATTAACTAACCCCACCAAGATTGATGACATAATCACAAGGAAATGAAGGGAATAAATACCTTTAGAGTAAACAAGGATTTGTTCTATTTGAATATATTATCAGTTAGTAATGATTCGTAGTTCTTCAACTATTGCGAGGTGTGATCGAATTATGAAAGAGATAAGATTTAGAGGGATGGATTTAGAGAAAAGAAAAAAGGATAGAAAAGGGTTTCATGAAAGAGGAGGGAGGGAAAAGAAAAAGCGAGAGAGAGGGGTGAGGGGGAGGCATTACAATTATCCCCAACAACAATTTTTTTTTCTTTGAAAATTATATTACTAAGAAAAATATTAGGATATAATTGTTTTATGTTGTCTTCCGTCTCCCAAGTGGAATCATTAGATATGAGATCATAATACACTTTGACCATGTTTATATATTCTCACAACAAAGTTGCTTTACTTGAAAATTTATAATTCTGACTGACTTCACTTTAAAGGTATATATTGTACTTGCAGGAAAATCAATTTTTTAAGATATTATTGGAATCAAGTACATATTTCCTTAATTGTGATATATAAAAGATATTGTGAATGTTAGCTAAAAAGGAGGCAAGACTAGTTTATATGCAATAAGATCCATTATTTTAATAATTTGACAAGGTCATATGAACTTAAGAGTCAACTTTCTTGATTTAAATGTTATACCCGCCAATTAATGGTTTAACTATCATAAAAACATGTTTATGACAACGAATTCTAAAGACCCTCTTATCTAATATGCATAAGATTTTTACATACTCAAATATGTTTACAACTATTTCTGAATCATCTTAACTTTCTCATTAGTCAACTATATTAATTCTAATTCAATTAATATATTCTTGAAACTAACATAAAACTGTTTTTCATTTTCTATTTTATGTTTATATATATATATATATATATATATATATATATATATATATATATATTTTTTTT
>Ga0209700_108865_pt1 | contig 12366 bp, 5 predicted proteins | sample SiratroredBW_FD_187528 | JGI IMG/M metagenome (GOLD analysis project Ga0209700, IMG submission 187528) | Root nodule microbial communities of legume samples collected from California, USA - Siratro red BW (SPAdes) (version 2) | ecosystem: Host-associated > Plants > Roots > Nodule | place: USA... | reverse complement strand
TATATATATATATATATATCTTTGAAATGTTACTAACCGATGGTGGGAGAAAGATCCTCGAAAGTCTCGGAGGTAAAGCTCAAAAGCAGGGTGCTTTTGCCAACGCCAGAATCCCCAATCAAGAGAAGCTTGAACAAGTAATCGAATTCAGGTTGACTAGACGAGGACGAAGCATCCATTGAGAATCCCAGATGAGAAATCCAATCGACAATGCTTGGACTTGGGTCTTAGTTTGATGGGTAGGTTTACTTTTAGATTGGATCTAAGAAGGGTTTTTCTTTCCTTTCTTTTTCTTTTTTTTATTCGGTTCCTTAGAAATTGCTTCGATTCGATGAAAAGTGGAAGGAAGCAGAAGGAAAAGGGAAAGGATTTAAGTGAATGAGTGTTTAGAAGGTTGCGGAAAGTCAAGGAAAACCCGTTTAAAGTTTCTTGCGTGCTTTTTTGCGGTGTCGTTTCGGTTGTCGGTGTTTGCGCACCCACACTTGGCGGTTCCTTAATTAATGGGAGAAAATTATATTATAAGTTTTTATAATAAAATTATATTAAAAATAAAAGAAATGTGTTATTTAATAACTTTTAAAATATCTAATATAATTTTTATAAAAGAAGTTAACTTTTAATCACTATTCATAACATTTTTTTAAATCATATTAATTTAATAGAAACTCATTAATAGTTCAAACTTATATACCATCCATACAAAAATCACATAAAATGAGTGACTAATAATAAAATAAAATGCATAACATATTATATAGTGATTAAATTTTTCATTTCTTTATCTTAATAATGAAAATTGCTCAAGTTACAAAACATAATAATGTATAAATTGCATAAATTATTAATATAGATAAATAGTTCAATTTTATTTTAATAGTTTTAAAGAAAAACTTTTTTGAAAATTATGTTTCTTTATCCAAGATTAAATATGTGGACTACTTTTAAGTTGAAAAAATTTGTTAATCTATTCAAACTTTAGATGATGTTTAAGGTATTGTTATAAGAAAAATATAAAATATAAATGTCATCAAACTTCATCAACGTTATATCGGAGACAAATTGTTTGCTTATGAATCTATCTACATATTACTAAAAGACATTTTCTTTCTCAAGCTTGATAAACAACACACTTGCATGTTATTCTTGATGAAGGAAAAGAGATTGCTGAAGTTGATGAAGTCCCTCAATGACTTGCACTGGACCCCTAATCAAATCAACACGCATGGAGATGCAAATCATGTTGGAGAAGAATCCAAAATCTTAATATGCTTGTGACCTTAAACGCATGCAATGATTCTATGAATACATCAGGATCCTCTCCAGAAGAGAAGTCTCATGGTCACATCCACTCACTACCAAGCACTCCTTATATAATCTAATGTACCCTTCATCTCAAGCCCAACTAAGCAGGGTGTAAAAGTTATACTTTTATACCTCTTAGACTTAACATGCTTTCACTATGGTCTTGCCATCATGCTCATTCATTTTCTATTTTGAGCCAACAAACAGTGAGAACCTGCACCTTAAAGTTCCTTTGTACACAACTAGTATCGAGCTTCATTCATTATGTAGATGTTGTCAAATTGAGAGTTATGATTGCTTTACTGTTAGGACTCGAATCCAAACCACTATTTCCAACAAACTATTTAGCTCTAATGGATCTCTCATCAGAAGATGAAGAGATGGAGCAATTGATTGATGTATGATATACCCTTTTGATGCTACTTAAAAATGGGGAGAATTATATAAATAATTAGCATGGATAATTACATGTTAAGGACGAATAAAGAAGAAAAAAAAAAGTTTATGGGGAGTACATGTTAAGGGAGAGTGGTTATATGAAGATTATGAGAGCTCACACTCAGAGGAGCAAAGCTTGAAGAGTAAGAGTAAGAAGAAAAGAGAAGACCAAAGTTCATAAGCTCAAGGGGAGCTTCTAATCTTAAAAGTCTTTAGTATTGTTTTTGCTTATATGGTAAATTGTAATGGACTATGTTATAAAATCTTATGTTTTTATTTGAGAAAAAATAATAGATCTTATTATATGTTGAAAATTCTGTCTTATGCTATGATATATTTATGCTCTGATACAATAATTGTACTAAGATTGTTCTATAATAAAAAGTTAACAGGATATATCAATTAGATATCATTTGACCTGGTGAGAATTTAATATTTAGTTTGAAAGTTTGATAACTCATCAAACTTGTGCCTTATTATATATATTTTGAAAGGTTGTTTGGTGTTGAAATTGATTTTTGAAAACTTGATATATTGATCTGCTTTTGAAACAATCATGTATTAACTTTATTGTGCTTAAGTGGGGTGATTGTTAGAGAAAAGTTTAATATCCTTGATTATGGTTAAGCACTGAAAGCAATTAAGTGTAAAACATGGTCATGTTTTCTTTGCAAGATGATAACAAATCATGTAAGACACTTGTGTTTCATTTAATAGATGACACAACATTGTATTGTTTTCTTTTACGCCTGATAAATCATGGATATGCTTAGACAATACCCATATTCTAACCTCATACTACACAAACATCTATATGTTTATTCTATGCTACAAGAAATGTATGTGACTTTTGTCTGTCAAGAAGATTTGTTCAAGCATAAGTCACATCAAATGATTTCTTGGATGAAGAGCTAAAGTTGTTTTCTTCAACAACCCCCTGATGCTAGCATTGTCAACTATGAAAAGACTATTTTCTTTGTAAAGGAAGACTATCCAAAAACATATAATATATCCAAATATTGGAATGTTTTATAAAGAGGAAAAGATAAATTAATGTTGTTTGAGGTGCATTTAATACAACCTCTACAATTAAGCTCATCAGACACAAGAAACGACATTCAAGTGATTTAAGCTACTTAAAAACTAGAAATGGATCTGCAATGACTATATTCTTCAGTGCCTATTTAAACTCATTCATCATGTAGAAGAACATACGAGATCATGTTACAAAGTGTGAAAAAAAACTGCTCAAATTTTTGTGCTCCAAAAAACTTCATAGTGAACAATGTTCATATTCAATTAACAAACTAGAAGAGATTTATAAACTTTATATATGTCAAAAGACGTTATCCTTCTTTGGTAAGCAACCTTGTGACTTGGTGATCACTACTCAAATAATTTATTTATCTTAAGCAAGAGTGCCAAAATTTTTAACGATAGTAGGATGATTCACAGTCACTATTATAATCAGAATCCCATTATCCATTAATCTCCTTAACAACACTACTTTTTTTCTAGGGAGAAATAGTTCGTTTTACTTTCTTTATTGATGTACCCATCTCTAATGCCAAAGGCCTCTTTATAAACCAAGTAATGATCATTGCAGGGATAGTTACTTAAATTACTGAAAAAAGAAGATACTCTAGGGATATCTATAACAACATACTAGATAAAAGATGAAAGGCATACTTAAGAGATATTAATTGGAAGAAAGCTTTGATGACTAAATGGTTAAAAGACTGAATTAAGTTTTCATAGAAAGTGAAAGCACAAAATAATGACAAAATAGTGAATGATTTGGGTGTTATATAAGGGAGTGAGAAAGTTTCAATAGAGGTAGCGTCTTCTCACCTATTCACTAACTAATTTGACTTTTTAAGACATCCCTTAAAAAACAAAATGTTGGGAAAACAATGGTCTTGTCTAGAACTATAAATCCCTTAGCATTTTTTTATCACAATTGGTTATTCATGAATGATAGCATATCGAATCATTACTACATAAGGTCAAATAAAAATACTTTTATAGACACATTAACGTGATATATATAAAAACTAACATTTTACTAAGTTACTCCAAGCTCCATCATAGAATTGAGTTATACAAAACAAATCATTTAAAATTTATTTAAAAACATCTATCTTCATTAAGAAAATATCAATTTAAAAAAATTTTCCACTTACTCAAAATTACTTTTTACTCAAATTTTAAACTTAGCAAGCTTATTTACCTAGTCCTATTTTAACAAATCAATTTAACGCCTATTATCTTTTACTATATTTTAATATATTATTTTGTTATAATAACATAAGACTTAATATGATTATAGTATCAATAATAATATATAAAAATATATTTTAGAGATGGAAAATCATTTCGAACGAGTGTTTCAATAATTATAATTATTTTTTTTTATTTGTTTTAGTCGTTAAGGTTTTTTATCGCTTTTAGCTAGCTTAAATAAAAGCTTTTTTTCCCATACCCCAACACCTCATATTTATACCTTTCATATGAGGTATTCTTTTAGCTGCACAAATGATTCTTCACATTGTTTTGTCCATTGGAAGCACTCGTTCTTTCGGAGGCATTGGAAATAGGGGAAACCTTTGTCACCTCCCTTCAACAAGAATCTAGATAAGGTCGGCATTCTTCCCGTGAGGCATTGCACCTCCTTCACATTGGTAGGGTTTCTCAGGTTGATAATAGTTGCGCATTTGTTCGAGTTTGTCTCGATTCCTCTTTCAGTCAAAAGGAATCCGAGAAACTTCTTTGCCTTTACACCAAAATCACATTTTTCGAGGTTAAGTTTGAGATGGTACTTACCAATTGTCATGAAAAGTTGTTCCAACTCTGAATGATGTCTTTCGGGCTCGCGTGATGTCACTACCATGTCATCCACATACACCTGTATTGTCCTTCCTGCAAGAGGTTGTAGGATTTATTCCACGAGCCTTTGATATGTGGCACCAACATTCTTGAGACCGAATAACATTACTTGTAGCAGTAATTAGTCATTTTAGTCATGAATGCGGTCTTTTCCTCATCCAAGGGATGCATTCGGATCTGGTTGTATCCCGAAAACGCATCGATAAAGCTCGACATGGCGCATCCTGAAGCACTGTCCACTAACGCATCAATGCTTAGTAAGGGGTATGAATCCTTTGGACAAGCATTGTTCATATCTATGAAGTCAACGTACATTCTCCACTTGTCTTGCCTTTTTCACCCTTACCACATTGGCCAACCATTCTGAATATTGTATCTCTCAAATGTGATTAGCCTTAATCAATTTTTGGGTCTCCTCCCGTATTGCTTTCCTCTTTTCATTGTTCATCTTTCTTCTTCTTTGCTTTACTAGTTTCACTTTCAGAATCGAGCTAAATGGTGACACAGAAAATCTAGCTCTATTCTAGGCATGTTAGACGGTGTACTTGTGAAAGCATCGAGATGCTTTCATAGGACCGAAAGTAGGCTTTCTTGCTCCCTTTCACTTAATTCGGCTCCTATCTTTAATGTTTTTCCTTTGGGAAGTTGTACTTCTTTATTCCTCCCACAAGCTTTAGTCCATGCTCCTTATACCTGGGTTTGACCTCAGTTTCTAGGTTGTTGGTTTCTCTAGTGGAAGGGAGGGAGTATGGCCCCTCCGATTATGTAAGTTGTTCTCGTAGTACTTTAGGGCCACCTTCTAATTTACTTTCATAGTGACTACCTTTCCGTCTGATGTGGGAAACTTCATCTTCATGTGGGACATTGACAATACAACTCCCAATCTGTTCAAGATTGAACGTCCCAAAAATAAATTGTAGGAGGAAGGCGTATTTACCATCATGTACTTCACCATGATAGTTCGGGCGAGAGTCCCGTTAGTGAATGTTGTCCTCAATTCCACATATTCCCTAACTTCGACATGCTCGCCAAAAAACCCTACTAGAACTCCATCATATCTCTGTAATTTCTCTTTCGGTATCTATAATCCTAAATAGGTGTCCCAAAGCATGATATCAATGGAGCTACCTTGATCAATCAAGACCCTATGGACATTTCATCATGCTAATACTATTGACAGAATAATTGAGCCGTCTTCATGTAGCACTACATTAGTTAATTCTGATATTGAAAAGTTATATCTATCACTTCTGTCTGTGGAGCCTTTGCCACAGTAAGCATGGCTTGAGAATACCTTTTCCTGCCACTCGTTTTCTAAATTCTTCATTGCTTCACTCCAGCTCTGCCATAGTTTCCAGAATTTGTTGAAGAGTTAGCGAGTCGTCGCTTCCTCCAGTGGGTGTAGGTTGCCTATTTTTTCTTATGTTTGAAGATTCCTCACAAAGTGTTTCACTCGAAGTTGGAGTAGGAAAAATTTATTTGTCCCACGGTAGACGACAATTTGTTCTAACTGTTAGGATTTTTTATCGCTCTTAATTAGGTTAAATAAAATATGTTTTTTTTTTCATATCTAATATCTCATATTTATACCTTTCTTATGAGGTATTCTAATATTAAAGATAACTTGGTTATTATTAATTATATGACATTAAATTTTAACAAATTAAAAAAAAATGTCTATAATCAAATATGTTTATAAGGAATAACAGTTTATATAAGTTGTTGTTTTTTAATAATTGAATTGGAGCCTTTAATTGAATCTTTAATAAAAATGTATTATGAGATTTCGGTATATTACCTTTCGCATTTCTAATTTCATTTTGCATCTAAACTACACCCCTTTTTCACCTAACTAGAAGATCAATTGTGGGTAAATTGTCATTCAATTTTGTATCTATTTGTCATTTAAGTTGAATTCATTTATCATTATTATTATCCAGGACTCCAGGACACTATAGATTTCTCCTCATTCATAACTTAACCAAAAAGTCCAAAATACTTAAAATTCAAATAATTTCTTCCTTTTCTATATATACGGATAGAAAAAATCACTATAAATCATCCCAAAATACCAGTCTTTCAAATGAATACATAATTTGAAGAGGTTCTCCATAAGTAAATAAAAAAACTGAAATAAGAAAAACAATTGAAATTAGTTTTAAAAAAAATATCTCTTGAATAGTTTCTTTAAATTTTCAAGTTTAGCTTAGGCACAAACTAATTCTAATTTATAAAAGTTTGATTCTGTTTTCTTATTTTTTCCTAAATTATGCATAAGTTTGTCAAAATATCCATCGGGTTTAATAGAATTTATTACAAATGAACTTTTCAAGATTCTCTAAAATGCAGTAAAAATAAAACAAAAAAGACTTTTGTCGGTATATATTTTAAAAAAATTAGGCATGAATTTAGGGTCATTCGTAATCCACTACCTTTCTCCTTTTGTAGACATAACCAATGAAATTTCATTCTCCAACCAATTAAGAACAATGAATGAGTCTTTGAATTAACTCATGATTCTATTTTTGCTCCACCTCAAACTCAATGCCTAAATTAATACGCTGATAGATACTGCTTACCATAACATTCACACCCACAAACTCCATCTAATATACGAAACAAAACACACCTAACACCATTAATTAATAATACCTCTGCAAAAGAAGCAACATGACAGTTCCATTTTGTAACAGCAAATTAAATTACATGCACAAGAACTTGGGATCAATTCTCTTCATACATGCTTTAATTTCACTCTTCATACATGCTTTAATTTCACACGCAAATGATGACAAGAATAAAGTATATAACCACATCATCAAACACATGATGCTTAATTAATTTACCTACTAAGCTATGTTGTACATTAAACTTGATATTGCTCCAGCTGAACATCCTTGGCAGTCAAAGGCACATACTCTCCTCGATAACCTTCAAGATGATCTGCTAAAGCTGACTTGTCTATATTCTCATGATGAAAGGACTTGCAAACAAAGTAGATCACAGTTTGCACAACAAGACCAAAGAGGAACAAACAAGACAAGAGCAAGAAACAAAGAACCCCGTATGCTGTTTTGTCCACAGAATTCACTGTCCATCCATCCACCACAGTCTCCTTGAACAAAACCCTTATCAAAACCAAAGACCCCACAAGGGTAAAAAACACGAATATGGACAACACCATCTTTCCCTTTATCAACTCCTTGCTTTTCAACATGGCTCGAACCCCCCACGAGTCCTCCAACACAGTCACAACACTGGCCAGTTGCCACACCACGGTGAGGTACACAAACCCAATGAAGTACAAAACCGCTACCAAAACAAAAACCACCACAGCACCGGTGCTTAACCCAATTGAAATTGCCAACAAGAAGATAACCAACATGGTCACGATATTGTAAGCGAAAAAAGCAGCAAAGGCACACAAGAAGGTCAACATGAGCCTCTTCCACACCTTAGGGACCACACTCATAACCCTCTTGAAGGTTACATCTTTTGCGGTGTAGATGGAAGCGATGGTGTAGACCACTGCTGAGGTAGAGAGGAGGGAGAATATGAGAAGCAAAGTGAAGTAAGCGAGTTTGAAGAGCACGAGAGTGATCCATTCGGAAGAGACCATGTCAGAGAGCTTGTTGTATTGAGGTGTGTCGGGCTTTGTCTCGTCCATGACTATTGAGTTGTAGAGAATCTTCCTGAAGAGGAGGGTGGAGACCTCTATGTGGATGAGGAAGATGAAGGAGAGAGGGAGGATTAGTGTTAAGGTGATGTAGGAGAAGATTTTCCTCCATGAAAGTATGATCTTGGAGGCTTCTTTGTAGACACCAAAGAACCCAACAAATTGCATCTCTTCTTGTTCTCTGTCCATGCTCTGCTCTACTCTGGAATTTTTTTTTCGATGGAGTTTTGGCTTGAAAAATGGTTTAGTCCGTTGGGCGAAGATGAGATCGTGTTTGCCAAGGGGATGAATGGTTTATAGCAAACATCTAGAACGGGTTTGGACTTGTCTGCAACAAATACTTTTCAAATGAATTGCGTTTGTTGAAAAGTCTATGACTACTTTTTTTCTTTTCTAAGCTAATAAATAAGGATTAATATATATATATATATATATATATATATATATATATATATATATATATATATATATATATTTAACATTTTGTCTTAAATAAGTTTTCCTTACTCAATAATATTCTTTTTTCAAATTAAGTACTTCCTAAATTATATCATTTTGGTTTAAGCTTATAAAAAAAATATTTGTTTTACATTTTTTATGTTGGCTCTTTTAACTTATTATTGAAATATTTTCAAAAAAAAAAATTAGTCTATTTGACTATTTTTATAATGTAGCATTTAATGGTTATAGGTTTGTTTATTAAGTCAAGTTGTTTCATAGTTGTAGATATCGTATGATGATTTAATGTTACGTCTATTGATAAACTAATAGTCTATTGTATACATTATGTTAATTAGTTGCTATTATGTATATATAACTAAAATGTAATAGTTTTGTAGTTTTATACAGGAGTATATCATACTTATTGTATGAGTGATGTTAAGTTAGTTGCTATTTTGCTAATATTGTTTATTCATTTATCTATAATTGATATTATAGTTTTAATATGCAAGAACGAATATATGGTTAATGTTTTGTATGTTAATGTAGTAGAGAGTTTAATTTATCTTAGTGTACGTACTAAATCAAATCTTAAACAATTATTTTGGTGAGTAGGTATATGGAAAATTCAAAATATGAGCATTGACTGGTGGAGAAGTGGTGGAGAGGCGCACACTCGTATACCTCAAGGGTATTCAGTAGCGGCTTAAGGTTTCAGGAGGCCTAAAGCGAATAAAAAAATGAGGTCTTTTTTAAATTAATAAAATAATTAAATTTATGATATTTTTATTTAAAATTTATTTTTCGAGCTTTTTGTGATGCAAAATTATCTATTAAATTATCATAATTAATTTCATTTCAAAAATCTTTTTCAATAGACAATAAAGCTAATTCGTTTAATCTTTGTTGAGACATTGTTGATCTTAAATAATATTTTATTAGTTTAAGTTTTGAAAAACTCCTTTCAGCTGAAACAACTGACAACTGATACTGGAATTGTTAACATTATTCTATATGTTATATATGCATTTGGAAAAGAATTTATTCTTTTTATATAATTAAGAATGTCAATTGGTTTATCATTTTCCAATCCTATAATCTCCTTTTAAGATATTTAATTCTGAAAATAAATCTAAGCCATCAAGATCTAATAAATTATCATGTTTCAAATATTTTTCAAGGTTTAAGCATTTTTTTTCAAAAGTACATAATCCAATAACTTTAAATTTTTAATACTAAATAAAAAACCAAAAATATCTTCAAATATTTTAAATTGTTCAAATCTATTTTGGAGTGTGGTAATTGTTTTATCTACAATATATAAAAAATAATCAATTCTAAATGACTCTTGAGGTGATTTAATAACTTCATTCTCAATATTTTCATCAAATTACTTTTTTTTACGACTGGTTCTTTTTTTACGAAACTTAGGCTCTACATCCATTTCAGAAGCAATTTCTTTAGCAGAAATAAATGCATTTTCAAATCCATTTTCTGACGAGTTCTTCCTGCACCTTAATACGTTCTTCCTGCACCCTAATAAAAAAATTTAATACCACAATTGCCCTTATATGAGAACCGGATGGCACCCCCATCTGGTTGTCATTTGAAAAAAAAATTAACAACCAGATGAGTAGGCCATCCGGTTGTCATTTGAAAAAAAATTAACAACCAGATAGGGTGTCATCCGGTTCTCATATAAGGGCAATTGTGGTATCAAAATTTTTTATTAGGGTGCAGGAAGAATGTATTAGGGTGCAGGAAGAACTCGTCCCATTTTCTCTATATGTTTCAAAAAATGAAAGAAGACCTTTTAATTGTTCAATGGCGATATTAATACACATATCTTTTGATTGTAAATTTTTACTAACTGAGTTAACTACAAATAATATATCATACCAAATAGTCATGCCTAACAAAAATTCAAAATTTTCAAGTTCATAAGTTGCTAAACACTCAGCTTCACTTTTTATTTTAGGATCATCATTAGTTTCAACTAGTTCAAATAAAGCATCTCTTATTTGTGGAGCTTGAAATCTTACAGCTTTCACACTTTCAACCCGACTTTCCCAATGTGTTTGTGACAATGATTTAAGAGTTAAGTTATGTATATGATTTTGTAAAATTTTCCATCTTTTTGTAGAAGAAGAAAATAAAGTATAAATATGTTGTAACACTCCAAAGAAAGATGTAGCTTTAGGACAAGAGTTTGCCATATCACACAGTACTAAGTTTAAACTATGGCAACCACAAGGGGTATAAAATGCTCTAAGATTAATATCAAGAAATCTTTTTTGGACACCTTGGTGTTTTCCTGTCATATTTGACCCATTATCATATCCTTGTCCTCTAAGGTCATTAATATCAAGTCTAAGGATTTTGAGTTCATCTATAATAACATTAAAAAGACATTTTCCACTTGTATCATTTACTTTTAAAAATTCTAAAAAATACTCATTAACTTGTATTGGAGTAGATGAAATATCCATACATCGTAATACAAAAGACATTTGTTCTTGATGACTTATATCTGGAGTACAGTCAAGTATGATGAAATAATATTTTGCATTTATAATTTTTTTTATAATTTTTGTTTTTATTTCACTTGCTAACAAATTTATCAACTCATTTTGAATATTATGTCCAAGGCAATGATTATGAATTTCGTCATTTTTAATTCGATGAATATGTTCTTGCATAATTGGATCAAATTCTGCAATCATTTCTATCAAACTTAAAAAGTTTCCATTACTTTCTTGGTAGATCTTCTCATTTTTTCCACGCAAGGCTAAGTTATTTTTACCAAGGGTTTTAATAACAACAATAATTCTTAACAACACCTTTCTCTAGTGTTCTTTATCTCTATTTATTTGTTCTTGAACATGTTTATCTATTGTTTTATCTTTTGACAATCTCATTTCCAGATCAATCCATGCATTCATATTAATAATGTGTTCATCACTTATTTCATGGCTCTTTAACTTAGCACTAAGATTTCTCCAATCTCTACTACGTTCATTACCTAGTTTACTAGTACAACTAATAACATTAAACAATTTACAATAAAAACATAATACTCTATCTAAATCTGTAGAATAAATGAGCCATCTTCTTTCATGTTTCTCCCCATTAGACAATTTTTGGATATAATATGATACAGAAAAGTGTCTTGAGTATTTATCTTTTGGAAAATCTATATCAGTTATCCTAATAGGGCCTTTTTCTACTAATAAGTCTCTTAATTTTGTATCAATATCTTTCCATTGACTTGGATCATATATATTTTTAATATTAGAATAATTTTGTCTTGCAATTTCATTCTCATTATCCTGAGTTTGTGAATTAGAATTACTATCATTAGTTTGAGAATCAAAATTATTATCTTCGTTGACTATTTTATTATTGTCTTTGCCTATATTTACATTGTTATCTTCACCTAAATTTATATTGTTATATTCTTCATTCAAAGAAGACTCACCTGTATTTTCTAATTCATTTTTTTTGTTTATTTTTATAAATTTATCCATAGCCCCTTTCTGTGATTCAACAAAAAGTTCAACTCTTCTTTTTTTTTGAAGTTTTGAATAACCTGATTCAAATTTTCTAGTTGCCATATTTGTATA
>Ga0209700_108864_pt1 | contig 12366 bp, 5 predicted proteins | sample SiratroredBW_FD_187528 | JGI IMG/M metagenome (GOLD analysis project Ga0209700, IMG submission 187528) | Root nodule microbial communities of legume samples collected from California, USA - Siratro red BW (SPAdes) (version 2) | ecosystem: Host-associated > Plants > Roots > Nodule | place: USA... | reverse complement strand
TACACACACATATTATATATATATATATATATATATATATATATATATATATATATATATATATATATATATATATATATAAACTTTTCTCTTAACAAAATTGCATTATAGTAGAAAAATAATGTTAAAAAATATGTATTTGTGGTAGCATTCTCATGTTCAAAGATGATTCAACAGATAGCTCATGCATCTTTAAATTCACTCCCCCATGGGAACTGGTCCATATTAGACCAAATACATTATTCATTTAGTGTAATTAAATAAAAATAATAATTTTATATGAAAAGAAGAAAAATCAATCTTAATTGTATAAGTATTCTAGGTGATCAATTAGGATTTTTTTTTTATATTTTAACATGATCATTCATTTAAGATTGAAATATCACTTTTATATTCTAGTTTTAATGTTTGAATGGTTTTTATATCAGTGAAGCAAATAATTAAATTCATCTAATTAAAATTTGAAAGAAGATTCAGATTTAAAATATAAAAGCATATGAATTTTAAAAATAGTTGTTCTTTAATTATATCAATCATTTGCCTACATGTTATATTGTCAACATCTGTATGTGTGAAACTTTTGTATTTTTAAATTTAAATATATAATATGTAAAGGTTTCATAATTAATATATAGTTTATTACTAGATTGGTTAATCCTAGGAGCCTTTAGTCGGAAAGTGTTTATAAGTTGAGTGGAATCAACTAATTTCTTAAATCCAAATCCAACCTAACTATAGATTAAGTAATGATTGTTTTATAGAAAGAAAGAAAATTAATGATTGGACAAAGAATCAAACTAAATCGATATTCCATAAAAAGTTTGAATTCAAATGGTAAACATAGTTAAGTTATTTTTTAATGTAAAATTAAAAACAAATGATGTTTTATGACATGTATTTCGAAACAAATATATTATAAAAAAGTGTAAGGTATCATATCATATCAAGTATGCTAATTAAAATAGAGCAGCCTCACAATTTATCCTTAATATATTTAAAATAAATTAAATATTATATAGTATCATAGTGGTCAAACTAACCTGAAATGCTAGTCAAACCCACCTGATAAGCTACAAGCCTACCTAGGTTATTGGACTGCATGTTGAACCTAGCAATATTTGAATTGAGAATTTGAAAAAAAAATTTTTTTTTATATTGTAAATTTAATTAATTTCTCATTTCAGAGAGTAAGACTCTATTTGTTTTTCTTATCGAGATTCTAAATAAACTTATTAATTAACTGTGAAAGAATGAAACAATCACAGCGAAAGCTTTCAAAAACACTTCATTCTTCTGTTTGATAATTTGTTAGAAAGGAAAGAACAATGAAAAAGCAGCTGTTTGTTTGATAGTCATTTTCTTTCTTTTTAAATGAAACAGATTATAAAAGAAAATAAATTGAGTATTTTTAAAAATTTGCAAAAAAACTTTCAATCCAGTAGATATAATTATTAAATAAAAAATTATAACAAATAGTTCCAATTCAGTTGATTATAAAAACTAAATTTATAGTATCAAAAATCATAAAGAATTGAAGATATATAATGATATATAATGGTGATCTTTTAGAGTTTAATATTTATCTACATATTTGTACAATTCCCATCAACAAGGCATGTTATTTGACTCTCATATTAATAAGAAGATTTCAATAATAAATATTATCACATATAGATCTATCTATGGACTCATTACACGTTTATTTAAAGTCACTGGCCTGATTAATTTTGATGCCAGAAAATAAGAGCAGAGTAATTCAAGTTTATTCGATGAAAATGGATAAATTAATTGTTAGGAATACTAGCAGACTAAACTTTAAAAACTTTAGATTTTGAAATTGCAACACTTTCTTCATATTGGTGAAATTATTTTCTTTATACATAATAATCATTATTGTATTATGATGATTTTCACTTTAAGTATGAGAGTCTTTTTCACGTGGTATATTTTTCTTTTGAATTAAAGTATTTCTTCTATAATGAGGACTACTTATACTTTAGTCATTATTATGAATATATTCTAAATACTTGCATGACCTTCATCTTAGATCAATGAAACACAATATTTGGATTTATGAACAATTTCACTGACTTAATACTAATATGAGTTGTTCACGTGCACTATTTATTATTAGAAATTTTCATTTTTTGTGACACTTGTTTTACAAATATTTTATGAAACTTTATAAAATTAAAAAAAAAAAATCATGTCTTACAAGTTTTTAGAAAAGATTGACATGAAAAACTTACATCACATTATCTTAAGTTTAATGATATATAAAAACAAACTTAACCTTAAATTAAAGTAAGTTATATATAAACTTTCAATAATAGGGTCCTTACTATATTGTAAATTTAAGTCATTAGAATCAGTTTTGTGGATATACAAGTCATAAATGCAATTATTATGACCATTTATAAAGGACAAAAATGTGTTCAAACTTCTTATTATTCAGGATAAGTAAGGGTAAATAAGAATTGTACATTGAATTGGTGTTTCAAGGATTTGTTTTTGAAGAAGTTTTGATCTTTCACTTTTCATAAAGAACAATATTCTTAATAAAGGTATTCCTACATTTTCACACAATTTAAAATTTTGTTTATAAGGTATATTTTAGAAAAAAATCATTATTAATTTTCTCTCCCTGTGTATCACCAGTTCTCTTACCTACTCTGCAATAGGACTTAATCAGACCATTCTCAGAACAAATTATATACTCTCTCTCTCTCTCTCTTCATATATAGATATGATTTAGTGAGAATAATTATGGCAGAAAGTAAACTTTAAAAATATTTCTCAAACCTTAAAATACACATTATATTTTTCTCACACTTTTTGTACAGTTAAGTGTTTGAAACTTTTATTGATACTCAACTATTTTGTTTTCCATCAAATTAGTCTATTTAACAATAAACTTATGTCTGAAATATGATTTCATTTTCAAATTCAAAATCAAAGTTTACCTTAAGTCTTAATTATCAAACTACTTATATCAACAGCATTAGGTTAAGTAACCTATTTTAAAGAATATAAAACTAATAAAAGCCACTAAATCAGACTTAATGGAGGATATGTTCTTGAATCAAAAAACTAGCACTGACTCACAATAAACACTTTCTTGACTTCCTTTTAAAAACCTAGATTCTCAATATTTGGTCTTTTTGCATTATTCCTTGCAGTTTTTCTGATTTTTTCTTACCTTTTTCCTGATAAATTATGTGCAACAGAACTTTTATCGTGTATAACAATGGAATACATATTCAATCTATGCATGACATAAAATGTTGTAAAGCATGAACAAAAAATAAAGTTTTAAGTGAATACATGTCCTTGTTATTCCAAAATGTTATAATTTCTTCTTAGAAAATAACTGCAGATGACTTAAGTGTAAGTATAGTCCTTTCTCTGATAAAGGTACGAATGAAATAAATGCCCATTGACCATCACAAATATTATTCTAATATAACCAAGTTATGAGGCAGGACTTATAATCTTTACTTTACCAGATGAAGAATATATAACTACTTTTGAAAGCTTTTAAATGAGAAAAAAATTGAGATCAAGTTTCATATATATATTGTTGGGACATTTTGTAACATGCAGAAACAATATCTTTTTAATATCTGTATTGTTTGCATTATATTAATTCAGATTAGATCTTATAAAAGTGAAAGCAGATAAAGTATTTCTTATACAAAGCCAACATTTCCCATATTTTATCTTGAAAAGTTAATAAGTAGGTAGCATGTACAGTTGTGTAGAGAAGAATTAAAGCTAATTCACACTAGAGAAGAACTGAATGTCTACCTATACAGATTTTCATAACCTGGAAATGACCTAATGACTTCATTGATAATTAATTCAGCTCTTTTATTTCATACAACAAATTTGTACAACATTTTACAGTCATCATGAAAGATATAAAAAAGATACAAGTGAGAAATTAAATCATATAGTAGGAGAAATGGAGAATGAAAATAAAATATTGTCAAAGTCATAATAAGAGATTATTATATTTGTTTTTTCAACCTGTAAGAACAACATTGACTACATGTTTACCAAAATTTATATATTTATGAGATTATCTAAATATCATATCTAGCAATGTCATGTCTCACTCTTGTATTCTTGTTTCTCCTTGCCTGAATTCTCAGAAACTTCTCTATTTCTTGTTGTCTGTTTTATCTTCGTGTGTTTTTTACATAGTGGTAACTACTTAGTTTCTTCCCAGTGACTCATTCAAGTATGAGTGTTTATCTTTGTACTTTTTATTATTTTCCTTGCAATATGTATATATAGAGCTCACATTAACAGTGTCAAATAACCAAAACAATAATTTGTCTCAAATAAAGACTATGTTATAATTAATTAATATGTTTGTGTGTCACATTAAACTTTCACATCCCCTCAAAACTTCGTTCCTTGAAATGACTCACAGTAGAGGAGCACGAATACAAGCTAGTTCCCTTGATTTGGATGAGCTTAGTCCCCAAGAAATCCTATCATCTCAGCATTCTGGGAAACTTTCTGAGGTCTGTGACTTAATTTTTACGTCAATTATCTTAGATACATAAGAATATATATATATATATATAATATATATATAAAAAAAAGAATATTATATATATATATATATATATATATATATATATATATATATATATGATAAATTTAAATTTACTTTATTTAAATTAATTATTTTTTTATAATTTTTATTAAATAATTAAGATACTTTTAAGATTAAATTGTTAATTGTTGAAGAGAAAATCAACATATATCATGGCTAATAATATAGAGGTTTTACATAAGGATACAAATGTTCGATACTCTTAATTGAAGTTTTTCTTTTCCTTTTTCCATGTATTATTTTTTCTCCCAAATATTATTACTTTGTTTATAAATTTTTTTTCTCTTTTTTTAAGATATGACAGTATGAACACTTATATTTACTTTATGCGTCTGTCCATTTTTAATATAATAACTTATTGATTGTTTGTTGAAAATGTTCTTATTTCTTTTAATATTAGTCTTTAAAAAACAAAAGGAAAACTTAGGTGATAATTAAAACACATTGACCTTTTTAGATTTATTGGACTAATTGAACTTATTAATTAACTTGTTTGCAAGTTTTTTTTTTCTTTTTTTTTAAAAACCAAGCCATAAACAAACTTTTTGGTCATGTCTTTAAAGAGGTCATACTTAGGCTTACAAAGAGATTTGTATTATATAAACAAGCCAATGATGTTTTGGTTAATGGTTAAGGTAAAAAATGTCCCAACTGAAACTATGTGAGTGATACTTCGATCTAAAATGTCTTATCTAAGTTCGTCTTGTTTATTATATGAATCAAAAGGATACTTCCAAATCTAGTAAAAAATATATAAAACCAAACTAACAAAAAAAATTATCTTGTCTAAATAATTTCTAAGGATGAATATTGATTTTGAATTTTCTTAATAATAATCTAATTGATTTGATTAGATTCGAAATTAATCCAGTAAAATAAAATAAAAAATTTGGATCAGATTAATTAAAATATTTATATTGTTTACACATCTTTACTTTTTAAGTTATATAATATGTATTAGACACAGGTATGAATTTTTATATAAAAGTCAATACTATCTTGGTTGTCCAATTTAACTTTTATGTATTACAAGATTGATTTATTCTATATAACCATTTAAGATTTTTATACTTTTTTATAAGGTGTAGGATGATAATTTTCTCTTTAGATTTTAATTAGACGATTTTGATGATAATTCTCTCTTCAGATTTTAATTAGGCGATTTCAATGATAACTCTCTCTTCAGATTTTAATTAGGCAATTTCTTTTAATTAAGTCAAGTTAGTTAATAATATGAGATGCATGTATAGCTTTGGAATTAGAAGAACATTACTTTTTATCTTTGGCATGAGTCTCTATTTATAAATTTTTATGTTGGACCTTCTCCATGACCTGAGACCCAAAGTGTTAATATATCTTAATTATTTTCATAATCGCATATTAAGGCTTTAGTTTCAGTTAGGCTTAAACTCTGAACTACATCCTCGTTGGTCAGACTGTAACTTTATGGAAGGTAACTTTTAAAGTTATTATGAAGTAACTTATATCGGTCGGTCGACATAGATAAGCAGTCAGAAATTGAGATAATACATAATGTAAAAAGTTTATACCGTATTTATTGGTAAAAAAATAATGATATATATAAAGATAATGTGTATAAAATTATTACATATTATAGTTTCCAATAAATTTAAAACAATACCTATTTTTTTCTATTCAAAAATCAAATATGGATGGATACTATTATATATATAACAAATTATTGTAGTTTGGAGACACAATAGCTATCAGAGATAAATTATAGTTATCTCTGATATTTAAAGTTTAAATTTAAACATACTAATGAATTAACATAATCGGTATTTAATATAAGACTAAACTTACAGGAAATCTTAAAAGATAGGAAAGGCAATGACAATAATAAACTATAATTATTATATAATACTACCTTTAATTTAAAACTGCACAATGCAAAACTATTAAGGGATGAATAAAGTTGGCCTCTTTTGATTTTAAAAACTCTTCTTGAAAACATATTTATAAACGGAAAGAGTATACAATCATGATGGTTTCACCGAATCAAATGATATCTAAACAAAAATATGAATGATGATTAGGACCAAATACCAATTGTTAATATATATATATATATATAAAAGAAAACAAGTAATTTTAAGAAACATAATTAGTTAACTCAAATAAATGAATTCATAATCAATTATATAAAAAAATAATTATCTTTATCAAAATTACTTTTTATAAGATTTGCAAATAATAAATTTATTTTAAGAAAAATCAATTATGTTATGCAATATAAAAAACTATATTTTTATAAATAGTCAATTATATTTACTAATAATCAATTGTAATTAGTTCAAAATACTTTCTCAATTACATAAATAACATAATAAGTGACTATGTTTAACTATAATAAATTATCTCAGACTCTAAAAAGCAAATATTTTCAAACTTTTTTAAATGGAGAGCATTTTATTGTTTTCAAAATGAACATTTTTTTTTCAAATACTTATGAAAGTTTTAGTTTTTGGAGAGAACTATGGAAGAATTAATCATCTTTTATATTTTGAAAAAATTTCGTCTCTAAATATCATTAATCCAAATTGGAAATGTTATAGGTTTTACCGTGTAACTTTTTTTTTTTTTGAAAAATATTGTCTTTCCTTGTTTTTGTAATTTTTATTCAATTGTAATACATAAGTGTGTGGTATGATTATAAGTATTCAATGTTTATAATACCTTACGTTTTTTTAAAAAAGATGTTTAAAGAAGTAATGCAAGTTTTCTTATTTTAATTGCATATAAGTTCTTGTAGCTAAATAATTTGAGAATAACTTAAGAATTTGGTGAAACAATCCAATTAAAATTATTTGAATTAGACTCTCAATGTATAGATTCTTACGGAATCAAACCAATAAAAATCTAGATCCATATGTATTTTCATCTTAATTATATTATTCTTATCTTCTTTGATTCATTGAATCAATTGTACCACCTATTCTCATCTTTTATAAAGAAATTTCAAGAAACTAAATAAAGGTTAATTTACAAATCAATTCATTCTTTTTATCTGTTTGTACCATGCAAATTTACACATCACATTAAAGAAAAAACTATAAATTAAAATCTCATACTTATTTAATATATCTAACTAGCTTTTGAAGGGATGAAGATGAAGATCCTGAGATAGAAGTAGAAATGTAGAAGTAGCAGCAGAATGAACAGTGGAGTCCCTCTGTGATTACTCTCTTTAGTGTTTAATATATTTCACCCCCTTCTCTTTCCAGAAACAAAAATCAAACACACCAAAACTTGTCCCAACTTTGCACTTTCCAGTTTTTGCGTGTATTGACTACGCAGAAAAGAAGAGAAAAGAAAAGCAGAGTTAATTAAACAGAAAGAAAGAAAGAAAAAAAAAAAAAAAAAAAAAAAAAAAAAGAATGAAAGGAATTGTTGGAGTGTCACTTTCCTATATATACTCTCAACTCAAGTTAGCCACCAAAAACCACTCTCATCTCTCTCTTTCTTTCCCATTCCCTTTACATTTTTTTTTGTTTATATTATATGCACCACTACACATCTCTCTCTCTCTCTCTCTCTCTATCCATAGTTTTGTGTAGCTGAGAAAGTGTCTTCTCTTTCAAACACATATTTCACATATTTTATCACTTTGCACCTCTTCAATTAATCACCTTTAACTCATTAATATTCTAGCTTCCTCTTCTTTTTTGTTTTCTACCTTCTGGGGTTCTCTCATAATCTATATATAGTGGAAGAATAAATATATATATGTATATATATGTATATTTAAACACCCCTCAAATTCTGAATTCTCATTAGTGTGTTTTTGTATATTTCTTTTGGTTTTGTTCCCTTTCATTTCAGTGTTGTTGTAGCACACTATATACTATAGATTTTTCTGGGAATATAGGTGACTGAAAAAAATGCCTCAGAATAAGATTTTCCGAGACCAATCATCGAATCAGATTCCCGATCTTTCCCTTCACATTAGCCTCCCAAACAGTGCTCCTTCTTCAATTTGCACTGGAGGGGATTCACCCTTTGATACATGGCCACAGCAAGCAGATGAAGATGATGATGCAGAAGGCTTCAAATCACACAGTGATGGTTCAATCAAAGCTTGTGCTGGCCCTTACCACACAGACACACAACTCTCTTTAGCCAACTCTACAGGTGCTGTCACTGCCACTACTCCCTCTGAGGCTGAAAGTACCTGGAGGAAGAGAAGCTTTCATCATGGGGTTTCTGAGGCTCAAATAAGACTCATCAATGGAATCCCTCTCTACAGTAACCTTTCTTCTTTGGACAAAAGTAGTACTGTTCCCTCAATAGATAGAACCCCCACCAACAAGTTTTCCTTTTCTTCTCTATATGCAGTTCCACACCCTCCTTCTTCTGCCAATTCGGCTCCTAACTATAGTTATAATGGTGCTGTTGGGGGTGTAGCAGGAGAATCAATCTCAAGGTTTCATGATATAACCATGGAGAGTAGTACTCCAAGGCCCCAACAGTTTCAGTGCTTTGATTACCCTCAGCAGCAGCAGCAGCAGTTTGGGAATAGTACTGCAAATTTTGGAGCTTCTGAATTTTCCAATGGATTTGTGAGGTCAAGAATGTTGCCGAGGCAACAAAGTAATAAGAGGAACATGAGGGCTCCAAGAATGCGTTGGACTAGTTCTCTTCACAATCGCTTTGTTCATGCTGTTCAACTACTTGGTGGCCATGAAAGTGAATCTCTCTTCTCTTCCTTTTTGCATAGATATGTGTGTGTTTGTGAGTTCTGTAGTGTGTTTGAAGACTCATTAACAATAATAAAACCATGTTTAAGGTGAAAAATGAAAAATTACATCCAAGATGTGGAATTAATTAAACATTAAACACACTAGTATTTGTCTAGGTTTCACTGTGTTTTGAACTCTTGTATTTGTTGGATGTTAGGGGCTACTCCTAAGTCAGTTTTGGAACTAATGGATGTGAAAGATCTAACACTAGCTCATGTCAAGAGCCATTTGCAGGTATATATGACTTACTACACCTTATACCCTCATTTCTTATCCTCTCCTTCCATGTAAAACAAAATCACAGGAAAAAAACCCTTTCTATTTCTCTTTCTTTTCCCTCTGTGTGTGTGTCTGTGGACTAGGGTAGTGTGTAGACTTTGTCCAAGGTCTATCCATGGGGCCGCACAGGAACCGAGGCATGCAGTGAATGAATGAATGAACAGTGGAAGTTGTTGTTTGATGCAAGAGGAACATGACAAGTTCTACTTTTCATGAGAGAGAAAGAGAAAGAGATAAAAGATAGAAAGAGAAAGTAGGAAAAGTAGCCATCATTTCTCAATAATAGAAGCAATTACTTACCTTACCAAACATCAACCTCGTGGTTATTAAACAAACAAACCCACAAAAAGAAGCATCTGATTTGATTATTTTCTCCCCTTTTTTATTCTCCTTCAAAATCTTCTTCATAGACAATTCAGATTTCCCATCTATCATTGCTCTTTTTCTTTTCTAATATATAAATCCATTTCTGTGTATTATATTAATCTTATATCGTCTTTTTTTTTTGTTACTGCAGATGTATCGAACTGTTAAGAACACTGACAAACCTGCAGCTTCTTCAGGTAATTCATATATAATGAAATCAATCGTAATATTTTACCTAATGCAATTTATACTAATTAATTCCTTGATTTCCGCTCCAAATTTTTAAGCTCAGTGTTTTCAATTCCTATAGAGATTCCCTAACATCCCTTTATGACTCAGACCCTCTTAATCTATATCAATATTTTAAGAGTTATATAACATGTATGTACGAAAGGAAGATTAATTATTGACCTATATATATATATATGTCTATAATGGTATGATTTTGAATTATATTAATGCTTAATTATGTTTACATAATGCAACAAAACAGATGGGGATGAGGATTTCATGTCCCTAACAGTCCCAAATAATCAAAATAAGAATTTTTTACCCAATCAGAGAGGAGTCTCCATGGATTATGATATGGGCTACACTTCCAGCAATGTATGGGCTAATTCTTCTACCAGGTAACCTCTTTCTCTTTCTCTGATGTTTGTGTGAAAATGTTTGAGAATATTAATGTCTTAGTGTCACTATCTGCATGGGTGCATGGTTGGATTTTCACTATCTATGCAAGTGTACATCATATATATATATATATATTTAAGTTTTGAGTTTAATAATTGAAGTTTGGGAAAATCTGAAATCCAAGGGTACACCCTTTTGTGAAACTGAAAAAGTGCTTCTCTCTGACAACTTTTGCTTTTCATTTATTTTCTCCACTTCTGCTTTCTTTCTCTCTTTCTGAAGATCAAAGTAGCGATTCCTCATTTGGTTGATACCCCTTTTTGATACAATGTCATTCAGCCTCTTTAAATGTGTAGAAAGCAAAGTTTTCTGAAACTAGACGAAATTTAGTGGTTATGTGAAAGTGAAAATATACATGGAGGAGCTATTCTCCACTGTTCAATATGTACCTTTTATGGATTAACCTTCTACTTTTAGAACAGCATATTTCTTTGCTCTATATTGACTTATGCAGTTTGTTTCCACTATCATTCAATGTCTTAATGGACTTGCTTTCATCTCCATTCAGTAACTAACATTGCTTCACAACACTATACCGTTATCCAATTAGCCTTTATTTCTATTCCATTTTTTTTCCTTTTTCTTGGATCGTACATTTGGTATTTTAGCTTTATCAAAGATTGATGCTTGGTACTAGTTTCTAATTCAAAATTTGAGTCAACTAATACGACAAAAATGGTTAAGAACTTAGGTGTGGAAATGTGGAAAACTCCTACTATATCAGTACTAATCACAGAAAAGACATTTCTACCGAGAATTGCAATAGGTAGAAAACAATATATCTAGTGGAAGTAGAAGTTATCAGATATACAATTCTTAAAAAGTTCTCATTGACTAATACAACTTAACAATGCCTTTATACTAATAAACTTCATTTTTTGGTAAAAATGGTTAAGATTTCAGACACAGAAAATCAAGCAAAACTTAACAATATTATGGTTTATGACAATCCCAAACGAGTCTGCTATTTTGCATAATATACAATTTAGTTTTTATGAGATCACATAAAATCATATTATATATATATATATTCCATGAATATTGATCTGTCTTTTAGCTTCCCTAAGTCCTGAAAATGGTGGTCAAGAATTGAGTTGGATTCTTATGAGCTTTAGCTCCGATGCAAAATTTTCTCGGTCCTCACGTTTTGTACAGCAAAAAAGTTCCTTCAAGTCAGAAAGATAGACTGTGAGGTTGAATTCTTTGTTTCTCTTTTGCTACACAACTCATATATTTAGAAGTGCTGGTACAACCATTAATTTAATACAATTTTTAACATTTTCTTTTGTAGTTCATTAAGTTTTATAAGCCCTATGAAATAACTTAAGCCTGTTTCTTGTTTGTAAGTATCAGAGAAAAAAATAGTTAAAATTTATTTTATAGTGAAAATATACTAGCAAAATCATACATCAAAATACAAAACCTGTATATTTAGACACTATAAGTACAAAATTTTCGATGTTCCATGTTTTTTTTTTTTTTAAATTTTGTATTTCAGAAAAAAAAAACTAGTAGCCAAATTAAGTAGGACTATTTCTTGTTCAGTGAGATATAAATAAAATAAAATACACACACATATTATATATATATATATATATATATATATATATATATATATATATATATATATATATATATATATAT
>Ga0209700_108863_pt1 | contig 12367 bp, 7 predicted proteins | sample SiratroredBW_FD_187528 | JGI IMG/M metagenome (GOLD analysis project Ga0209700, IMG submission 187528) | Root nodule microbial communities of legume samples collected from California, USA - Siratro red BW (SPAdes) (version 2) | ecosystem: Host-associated > Plants > Roots > Nodule | place: USA... | reverse complement strand
TTATTCCCCCCTCAAAAAAAAAAAAAAAAAAAACATTTTTGTTAGAGGATTAGATTAAAACTATGATGGTTTGATATTATGTAACAATAATTTATTTTTGTATGATGTTATAATTTTTCAATAATTTGAAAGTTTTTTATATGCACATGTATTTGGCTTTTACCTTGCTTTGTCCTTTTGTTTTGTTTGTAGTGTTATAATTCAGTGGCCCATTATAAATATCAACCGTGAAATAAGTAAGTACATCCCTTTCATCTTTGAGTAAGCCAAATACATCTCATCTCATGTACATGTGAAAAGCATGTAATTCTATTTGCCAAACAAAACGCACAGAATTTTACAAAGTATAGTTTTACATAAACTATGGTCCATCACCACAATTGCAATCACAACATTAAAATTTTGCAAGTGTTCACTAATTGCAATTATCCATTTCAATGATCATAACGTGATATAAAAACTTTGGTGGCAAGGGCTACACTGCCGACAGGCAGCAGAGAGAGAATGAACAGTAATGTCATTTCATTTCACTCATTAATGATAGGCCAATTAACCTTTTCTTTTATATATATAAACAAAAGTGAATACCTTGTCCTGTCCACTTTTTAAAGTCCTTCCACAAGATATCTGCTACTTGGAGGGAGGAAAGGTCATGCATTTTGTACTTCACTGAAAATCACAAACACTTCAATATACACAACTGAACCAAACTTGCAACTATCAACTACCACTTGTATATATGATCAAGTTCAAATATGTTGCTTTTCTAACAAACTTGTATGTCATAGCTATATATATAACCAGTATATCTGATGCATGCAGCATCTAATAATTGCAAACCTTTAAAAACAGGAAGATTCAACAATAGCAATAGCATGTGAACATCGAAATTTGCATGTGCTGCAAAACTAAATTGATAGAAAATGGTGTGCGGGCGTACATAATTGGTAAAGGCCATCGCATCCATAACGACCAGCACCATTGATCAATAATGAAGCCGTGTACTTATCTTTAGAGGTGCAGCCAGGGTCCCTTAGATTTGCTGTATCCAAAAGAATGCCAGCTAGCTGCAAGCATTCACAGGAATCAAAGATAAGACAAAAATTCATTTTAGTTTTTGAGTAGACATGAGGGACACAACGCAAAACAAAACAAAAAACACTACAAGTCAGGTGAATAGCATGGCGTATGTCAGCAGCACTAAAATCGGCATGAATCATGCTAGCAAGTCTGGAATCAGCAAAAGCAACAACACTCTTATAATTGCATGAACCTTCTTTTCTTTTTCTCAAAAGAAAAATGTTTCTATAATCTTAGAAATCACGTTAAAATATCAGAAAAGGAAGGTTCTACACCACAAAGGCAAGAGAGCCTACATAGTAAAACCATCGTCAATCAGGGAATTTCTTTTTCTACAGTAACAGGTCGGACCAGATGGTGAAAGTTCAAAACAAGTAGTACTGATTATGAAAAATTTTCTCGCACTCTGCATCTGACAAGAATGCAGTAATAGTCACTGAAAGGGGTCAAATTTTGTGTCATATATATCAGTTTCTAGTCCAGTACAAAATCTAAATAGCGTGGATGGCTTCTGACAAATAGAGTAGGTATCTTAGCAATTGCTCCAAAGTAATACATTTAGTAAAAGAAAAAAAGAGGCAGCTAAAAATTTAGAACTAGAAGTTTTAAGTACCAGAAGTTTACTGAATGATTTGCTAGCCAAAATTTCAGGTGAATAATTTACAAATTTGTCTGCTATGGCCGTGCAACAAGAGCATTCCTGTAGCAATGGTTAAGTGGTTAAATAACAACTGAGACCTTATAATGATATATCCATGGAAGAAACAAATTATGTGCAGTTTTTGGTAGCATTGTTTACTTGATAATTCATACAGTTCCTGTAAATATGTGCGGAATTGTAATATTTTTTGTCAATTGAACTAGTGAATGGTATAATAGAGGGAGTAAAACCTAAACAAAGCGTACCGGGTAAAAAGCTAATAAAATAAAACTATAGGCAAAAGAGTTAAAAGAGAATAAAATTATAGAAGATCAAATCATAAAAATTTAAACATGTAAAATTACAAGTACCTAGATGTTGAAGTTTTAAAATATAAAGATTAAGGCCCACCTCTGCTGTGATGACAGTTTTAACCCATGGATATGTTGTCTCACCCTGAGAAATAAGAGTTTTAAGGATGGTATGCATTAGCTCTTAAATGTAAAAAAAAGAAAAGAAAAAGTGTATAAAATGGATAAAAAAAAGGCGTAGTAAATGAACCTTTCTGCAGTGAAAATTTTCAACCACAGCATGCTTCAATTTCTGCTTTCAAAAGAACAAAATATCAATAGTTTTTTAAGATTATAACCAGAGCTGAACAGAGTGTCCAATGCATAATTTATTACCTCTTGCTTACTGCCAATCTTGCTTCCCTTCAACAGTACGATCTTAAGACTTCCAAACAGATCATAGTACGACAAATCAATCTGTTGAAATTTATTCAAATAATTTATGTGACTGTGTTCATTTTATTTCATGAGAAAATATTTCCTTTTAAGATTCAACAAAGTATAACGAAATAAGCGGTGAAATATTGACATACTGTGCCTCAACTTGTTCTAATTTTTTCAGTTAGTACTTAAATAGGTAAAGGGAATTATTTTTAATTTTGTCATACACATCGATAGTTTCTAAGTAATTAGCAGGCCTATTTAGTCCAAGTACTGCATTTTATTGGTTCTGTTTGGTGGGCTTTGTATTCTTTTCTATTTGGTCATTGGGTTGCATTGTTCTGCTGTTTTATGCTTTGTGAGAGTTTATTGTGCTCCCTCATAGCTCTAATAATATCTTTTGTTTACCCCAGAAATAAATAATAGGTCAAATTTGATGTAACTACATTTTTTTTTAAATTATATTTGTAGAACAGTGTCGTCAAACTAACCTCATCTGCAAAAATTAAGGATGACTGATCAATATGACATGAATCAAGCAACCACTTGAGTTCAACATGCGAACCAAGATTTGCCCGGTTAATGTTAATAATTGGTACTGTGCAGAACTGATCGCTCTCTGAAGTTAGATTTAGGAAGAAGGAATACGTGATGATTGAAGCCACAGTTCCCACGTCTGTGAACAGTTAGTCTAAAATGTGATTAGGAAAATCATGGGTTTATATTCACAATATTTTAATGTATGTCAAGCTAAGAAATAGAAATTACCAACACCATCTGAACCCATTACTGCATGTAAGAATTTGCCTGGTACACCAGCATTGACATCATCCTTTCTTGCTTTCAAATATGCATTTAGCTTGTCAATGGTTTGACATGATTCAACAATTTCCATTTCCGGTGATACTCCACTATAGTATGAAGCTGCAGATAGTGGAAGTAGAATACTTGATAGCTTTTCTTTTCTTCTGGTGACAGTATATGTCTTTTCTGTATTGGTTATTGCATGTGACTGTAAGGGCTGATGTTTTTTATCAGCTTCAGGAGTCTGGGGGCTATAGCCATATCCAAGATGGTCTTGATCACTTTGTTCAATCAACTCAGATTGAATATCCAGTTGTATAAATGAAGCAATTTTGGTGGTTTTTAACCACTTCTCAGATGGAGAATGTTCAGAAGATTCTTCCTTGAATCCTGAGACTGCTGAATTCTGTGGTGACAACTCAATAACCTCTTCAGACATATCTGAGACAAAGCCTTCCATTATGGTTTTACAGTATCTGATACATATAGATCAAACAATAATCAAGAGTTAAGAGTAGAAAAGTAAGCATGAAAAGATCATATTTTAAAGGTCTGAGCCTAAGGAGAATGCAGAATTTCAGACATCAAAACAATACGGTACAGAGCAAGAACGGGAAAAAACAAGACAACATTTGTTGGATTCTCCGAAACTGGTGACACCCATTAATTATTATTATTATTTAGTGAATTACTTTGTGAAACACAACAGAATATGCCTATGCCTATCCCTATGTGAGAATTAACGCAGGCCTTGGCCGCTTTTAATTGTAGTACCACGAACTATGTAGCCCACCCAAAGAAACAAATCATCATCTTGAGAGCTGGGTTTAGTAAAAATTAATAGTTTTTCTTCATCAGAATCCAATGATAATAGAAAATATATTAGATTTTGATAAAGTGGCTCATACTTATCATTTTCTTTCTTTTACTTTTGTGATGAAACTTACTTTATATCCCCCCGACAAGAATGAATAATCATTACTTGAATTGTTATAATTTCTTATTAGAAATGTATTTATATGTAATACCTGGTCTTGTTTCGGGTAGAATAGTTTCTAAATGAAGATATTTAGAGGAAAAAGTTTAAATGAGATAATTTTGAACATATCATCGTTGATACATAAAGTCAATTCCTACAGGTGAAGTATTGTTCGGAAACTCAATTATTCTTAAAAGACGTTTGGGTATATTAATGGAAGAACATACACACAAATAGTTATTTAGCTCTACTTCTAGACTATGAGACTTTTTATCGCAACAACTCTATTCTTGACAATTTCACTACTATGCTACCGTAATTACAATCATAGCTTAAGAAGTAACATTTACGGTACATAACTAAAGAACAGTTTGCTGTAAAATTATAAACAATGGGGTACTAACGCATAATGTAATTTGTTACATCTTGGGCTTTTGTCAATACGTGTAATCACACTTTCACTTCTAAACATCGATCAACCAATAGTCATAAATACAAACCAGGTTAAATCAAAGAACAATAACATTGACACAGTCGTACACAATTCACACACGTAAAGGAAGTGTAAATTTATATTATTGCTAGAAAATATAAGATATTAATGTTCATAAGAGGCTTTGGTCTACTGCCATGAATTTTGATTCATCTTTATTCTATACTATTGGGAAATCTGGAGTAGATTTAATACTGACATGTCACATTATAAGCTACAGGGAAATACTGCACTATTAAGGACATCACTTAACTATTACAAATATCATTTAGGTAATTTGTTAAACTCTCCTATAATATATATATATATATATATATATATATAAGGAATATCTATTTTATAATCTTGAAACTGAATCCAATTGCAAAATACCCCAACTTTTATTTAGATCATAGCACCCAATGCTTCAGATTTTTTGGGGAACAATTCTGAGAGTTGATGATGGTAAGAATTCTCAGGTTTTATGGAAGGAGTTTAATTTGATCATCAAAGAATTAATTACACGTTTAGATCTTTAGAATTCATATGATTAAAGAAATTATCTTGAAAAAGAATATAGAATTGAAGCAACACATACTTCTAATATCTCTTACAGAGTAACTTTTAGGTAATAAATTACAGGTTCTGTGAAATATGACCTTATACAGTGGACTTGACAACATCAGAACTATTAAATTTCAACAATTCAATATAAAAATGCTTGTATGAGTTTCTGAAGAACTATTTGTTAAATTAATTTATAATAATAACATACAAGTGTGCTTTTTTAGATGATCTAAAGCATGGATCTATAATAGAAAGAGAAGTCTCGGTAGTATGCAATAGGCGCTTGTATAAACTAGGAGGGTCTTGAAAGGTTGCTTTATGCTGTGTAGGGAATGAAAATAAAAACTAATTTTGAGGTTGAAGTGGATTACAAAAAGATTTAATAAATAAGTATGTATAAACCTTTACATTTAGCACAAATCAGACCTAGCCATGTAATAAATAAAATCTCTTTGATTGAACATTTGGTGGAAGAATTAACTTGATTTGCTTATCTTGACATAGGTTGAATAGAAGCAAGCATAATATCAAATTAAAGACATAGTAAAATGAGTAGCAAATCATTCTCATCCGGCATGGACAGAGAATGAAATCCTCCTACTTTAGTATTCCTAATTACAATCCAAACCATATAGGCTTAAACATATAATTAATAGAGTATCAAGGTCCATCTCGATGTAAAAGTTGGCAGATAGAAAAGCAGGGAGAAGAGAGAAAGAGAGAGAGAGAGAGAGACAGAGAGTGAGGAGATTCACCTATGTCCTAACCATGGTTGGTGAGTAAGTGAAGTACCCGAGGGAACCAAAATATCTCCCAGGGTTACATGCAAGTGTTTTGAGTTCTGCATCCATTGATGCAGTTCCCAACATGATGATGAAATGTACTACTTATGCTAAGTGGGAAAATAAAACACCATCCCTCCTAAGGATTAGTGGATTGGGCTTAAACTCCATAGTTTAGCCACATCAAATTTACAGGAAAAAGCAAAAAGAGAAAAACAGTGGTTAGATATTGCCTCCCCTTACCCAAAGGGAAGATTGTCAATTGATTGGTTGGTTAAAACTCTTTTTTGAGAAAATTGAAATGAAGTTGATAAAGCATATTTATAAAGACATGACTGATCCTAACACTAATGCCTAAGACTAGCTAGATGTTACCATACAAAAAAGCTGGGACATCCAATGTCCATGATTGCTAAAAATTCCTCTTCATGCAGAGGTAATTAGCAGTGATTGGAGGGAATAATACCTATTTTTGCAGAACTAACTTCATTTCTAGTTGATGAGCTACCTATCTGCGTGCTCCCATTTACAGTTTTTCAAACCATTCTACACTTTTACTTAGCCCGCCATGGGCCCAAGTTAAGAAGATGGTTCTTTTGGGCTTGGCCTTTCCAGGGCCAAGCCTTTTGCTATTCTTTTTTCCCCAACAAGTGAGCCAGCTATTTCCGATAGCCACCTCCAGTTGGTTCGGCGGTTCTCCCGAGGGAACCCTTCATTCAAGATGCAACATTTTTTTGAGAAAAAGAAATGCATGACTCTCCAGATTTGGAGGAACATTTTAGCCCCTACGGGGGGCTTCTTATATATGCTGGAAAAGCCCAAATGCCATCGATGGACTTTGCATTGTGTTAGTGAAAGAGTGGGTGTGTGTGAGAGAGAGCACCATGGTTAGGGCAAAGGTTGGTGATGATGGTGGTGATGTAATGATGATGAGAGACTTCAAGAAGCAACTGGGAAGTTTTGACATAGCTAGTTTGAGATGAGTCTCTAGCGATGAGGAATCGGAGCTTGAAGAGACATGGTCACGCCTGCGGCACAGCGAAACACACTGTCAAAGATGTTAGCGCCCCATTACATTAATCACTCATGAATGGGAATGGGAATGGGAATGAAAGAAAAGGAGCAGAAACCAAACCTGATTGCAAGGCAGGGGAAGGAGCAAGAGACATGGGTGTTCCATAGTGCTGCGCATAGGCACCTGCTGCAGTGGAAGCAATCGGAGAATACTGAAAGAGGTGAGGGGCATAGTTCACACCGTAACCCTGCCCGGAACTATAGCCTCCGCTTGTGCCACCGCCGCCACTCCCTTCTCCTCCGTACTGCAGATATGGGTAGAAAGCTGCAGCACCCGTCATCATCCCTCCTGGGCCGCTGCCATAAACTGGGTACTGAGCTGTTGCTCCTCCATACACACCATAGTAGCTCTGCACCATGCATGCCATTTTCCATTTCTCATTTTTCACGTTATTCAAAAGTAGCTACCAACATTTATTTATTTATTTATTTAATATTAAAAGGTGGACCACTAGCATTTGCAACAGCATGCCTTTGATTAAAAAAATTGTGTGTGCAGTGCAGAAGCACTAGAATTTAGAAGACTGTGAAAGTATGTGTAGCACATGACTCAGAAATGGACCACAAACCCCCGGTTTCACTTTCACCTCTTGAACAAAAACAAATAACATTGGCGGGGATAAGACAGCACACGCAACACTTTGACTAAGCCTCACTCACTCATTACTCCTTTGCTTGTCCCAAGGGAATGGAATCAATTATACAAACACTGTGAATGCCACCGACTTACACCCTCATCTCCTCGTTTTGTAGGGTACAATTATGTGTTCAACAAAAAGTTCATCCCCACATAATAGTGAAAGCTCCAACACAATTACCACCCTACCCCCATATACACTGCCTGCTACTCTCGTCTTTTGTTTATCATGCATGTACTTTGTAATCGCAAAATTATTTTATTCTACTTATGCGTTTTAGTTTTTATTATTTATAATAAAATTTATTTATTTTTATTTCATAAAAATTAACTTTATCATTATATGCAGTCTATCGCATATAGATATGGAGAGACACACACGTATGCATGATTCATCATTTTCATAATACTGATAAACTCATTATACTTACAATTCTAAAAGCGGAATGAGTCATATAGGTTGTTGCTAGTAGTTAAGAGGATATTTACTTTTGATTAGAAATCTAAATATAGTTGAATATGCCATGTAAAAAGAAGAGAGAGAGAGAGAGGTAATAGTTTGATTTGAGGTTGAAAAGGTAGTGTGTCCTAAAAGCTGCATGAAAACGCATCCTAAGTAAAAGATTTAGAGTAGACAGAGGAAAAAAAGTAAAAGTGAAAGTAAAGTATGTACAAACCGTAGGGTAAGTGTAATCCGGAGAGTAAGGAGAGTACCTGAAAATAGCCATAAAATAATACGAAAGAGAAAGGGTTAGAATGTGAAGCAAAAATAAAATGCATAAGACAGGCTAGTGCAGACACGGTGCATGAATAGGAGAATGTGGAGCCATGGTGCATGTGGAGTTTACATGCACCAGCTAGTACTCCACCTTCGTCAAACTAAACGCGTACATTAAATCTGGACAATCGCAAACAGATAAAGGTCAAAGGACGTGAAAGATTATTTACAGATGTGCATAGTACTTTTTCTTTGCCCTCGCACATTAGAGAGAGAGAGAGAGAATCTCTCTAGTGTTTAGGTATCATGTGTAGGTTGATTCTGTGAAAAGAATAGAGATGAAGTGGGTGGGAAGGGAAGGCAAGGCTAGTAAAAATATGTTTGGGAGGTTTTGTTGTGAATGAGTTGGCATGCACGTGCCATGATCCCACCTTCTTAGTAGTACAACTGTAGAAGAGAGAGAGAGAGAGAAAGAAGTAGCATGCTATAAAAAGTAAAAGCACATTCATACCCATAAACATTATAAGGTATCCCTTGCTGGATGGCATAATGAGGGAAGGTTGCCGCTGAAGGAAAAGCCGATCCCACTCCCCCTCCAAATCCTGTCTGGAAAGAACCCATTACTCTGAAGTTCCTCCCTCCTCCTCCTGCAAATACCGTTACAACACAGTTAACCTACACTTTTATAAATATACGTCCATAAAATATGCTGCTATATATCCTCGTCAAGAAAACAAAGACATGCTTCAGTCCAACATGGGATCGGAATATACATGAGTTTGAGTTATGTCAGTATGTACGTACGTATGTATATATATATATATGTGTATAAGAACATGTATATTAGGTTGTATTACAGTGGAAAAAAAACATGTCCGAAAAATAACTAAAGGGAACAAACGCAGTGGACGTACTGCTTTGGTTCCATGCTTCTTAGGGACATTTCTTCCATTTGTTTCCCAAAAATATACATGAAATAAAACTCCCTCTTGGATAAAACATAATAGAACTTTCCACTCTGGAAGAATATTCAATCTTAGCTGTCATTTAGCTGTGTTGTCTTCCATTTTTATCAAAGAATATTTCGACACAGATATCATGACTTGGATTTCACTCAAGCACACTAATAATTTCCGGGGGAATATCCATTAACGAGCTTGTACGTGGGGTATATCGATAAGAATGGTTTGAGAAATGTGAGAGCTAGCATCTTTCAGCAGTGACAGACTAAAAAGAGAAGATTTTATGCAACTTATGGGATATTTGTACATCGTGTGAATGAGACCTTAATTCAGATAAGAACTCAGATCAGATGAGATTATTTTAGATGATGAAATTACGCTGGAGAAATGAAGATAGAGAAGAACAAATATAGATTTATCTATATACGGACCATGCTTTGGGGTTGAAGGCTTAGATCTCTGGACACCCAAAGAAGCAAGGTTGCAGTTAGCTCTCCTACCGTCGATTACAGGAGCAGCATCTACACAAGCTCTCATGGCAGCTTCTGGTTCGCGAAATGTAACCTGAAATGGAAATAATAAACATGAACTCGATCACAGTCAGCGCAAAAGAATGAAAATTAAGGAAGATGAAATTGACAAAGGCAGCTAGAGTAATGAGAGGCCAGTTCTCCTTGTAAAAGAGAACATGTGATATAGTATATTGCTTCATCTAGACTTGAGATCTAGGTGGCTATACTGGTATGTAACAAGAATTGGACAATAGAATTAATTTACTGAGCTGTGTATATAATGATATAGAAGCAAAAGAGAGATAGAGAGATATGAACATACAAATCCATAGCCTTTAGATCTTCCAGTAGCTTTGTCAGTGATGACAACAGCCTCCAAGATCTCACCAAACTGCTCAAAATACTTCTTCATGGTCTCCTTTTGAGTCTCCCAGGCCAAGCCTCCAACAAAGACCTTAGTGTATGTGGTGTCACCAAACTGGCCTGCCAAATTAACTGGAGTCATGTTGAATTTTGCGGATCCAGAGAAGCAATGAAAACACTTAAATCTTCTCTCTTATTAGGGTCTAGCTAGAGTCAGCTCAGCTATGACAAAACTTCCCAGTGTTATTTTGTGAAACAATGAGTGTATAGAGAAAGAGATCTAGGTGACGGGGGCAGAAGAAGATGAGAAATAGCGGCTAAATTTAGAGGGTGGTGCTTGGTGGAGATGAGTGTGTTGATGAGAAGAGAAGGGAGAGAATTAGGTCAGAGAGAGAGAGAGAGAGAGAGAGAGAGGGAATTGGGAGGGAAGAGAAAGTAAAAGTTGGAAAAAGAGGAAAGGGCCTCACATAATAAGGACATGAATTATATACAGAACAGCCCCCACCTGCTTCCATTATTCAATCTCAATTTTCTTTTCTTTAAGAATATCAAATCTCAAACCGGACCACACCACACCTGCTCGGCTTATGCTTCTTCTGCTTCCATCCCATATGCATTTAATTATATTTATCATTATCTTAATTATGTGCCATGCATTTAATTATATTTATACGTGTTAGTAAGTTTACAACTTCTCTTACTTTAACATCACCTATATATTAACTCATTACAATTCAATATATTTTACACAAATTTTTATTCTAAAGAAGCTTGTTATTGTACAAGAGGTTAGAATTAATTAGAAAACAAATTATAAATACCTAAAAACAAGATTTGTTGGTGGTTTTGTTGTGTATATATAAAATGACACAAACAACTTTATTACAAAAACAATATTTTTGACACTCCCTTTCTAACATCTCATTTATTAACAATTAAAATTTGTTGAAATCTACCAATTTTGGGTGAGTTTTTATCTCTAAAGCAGAAGAGATAAATGGCAAGAGAAATTTAACAAAACTTGTGGCTTCCATGTCAATCACAGAGTGTTAAAAGGATAGTGTTAGAAACACTATATTTGCATTTTTCTCGATTATAAAAAAAAAAAAAATAGAAAACAAGGACGTTTTGGTAATTTAGGTTTCCCTCTCCCTTTCTTCGTATTTTGGGCGGAAAGAGCGGTCCAATGAGAGAGGCAGACCGGGTTTGGAGCAGAAGCGAACCGGATGATAAGGTGTGTTTGTGTCCACGCGCAATCATGGGGGCGTGGGAGTGGATGATGCAGCAACTATTATTATGTTCCTTCGTCTTTGCACTTTCTATTATTTTGAGGAGACATGAGGTGTGGTGTGGGGTGCATTATTAGCCTCATATTTTTCTTCAATTACCTATTTGCCCCTCCACCTGCTACTCCAATCTCCATTTTGAACCGCAGTGCCTCAAAACGGAACGGAAAATGGCGCCAACAGAGTGTTGGAGGGAAGTCAACGGTCAACTCTCCAATGGCGGTCTGTCATTCACAAAACACGCGTATACTTGCCTTTCCACGTCGGATCAATTTTATTAATATTTTCATTTTCTTAAATTAACATTTTAATTAGATTCATTCCACAACACTTCAGCCGTCAATAATATACTAATTAGGTATTAGAACTGTATTGGTTACTTCACTAAGGATAATGTGAATACTATAAATAAGCAAAATACATAGGAGTATTTCACAAGCAACTTCACTTACTGCTCTAAAGCTTACAGAAAAAGACATCTCAACTCAATAAAAAAGACATTTCAATAAAATAAAAAGAGTATGTTTTTTATCTTAGAAATGCCACTTGACTCTGATAAGAATTAAATATATTGAAATACTCCTCTAGTTGTTTTTTTTAAGTGTCCTTTTAGGTTATTTTGAAGGAGTAAACGGATAAAAAAAATTCTTCATTTTAATAAAACATTTATAAGAATTTTTATTTTATTCTTTTATTTATATATATATATATATATATATATATATATATATATAATAAATATTTTATTGTTTTTTTATTT
>Ga0209700_108862_pt1 | contig 12368 bp, 7 predicted proteins | sample SiratroredBW_FD_187528 | JGI IMG/M metagenome (GOLD analysis project Ga0209700, IMG submission 187528) | Root nodule microbial communities of legume samples collected from California, USA - Siratro red BW (SPAdes) (version 2) | ecosystem: Host-associated > Plants > Roots > Nodule | place: USA... | reverse complement strand
AAAAAAAAAAAAAAACAATGAAACGATCTTCTTTGCTTATTTCAAAAGTTCTTATCACATTTTTTTGTGCATAAACATAATATCAAAGGATTTCGACTTTGAAAACTACTCTTTTTACACCCCTAAAATTTTATTTAGTCAGTAAACTAGTGAAATGGAATTGTTTGAATTTTAAATTAGCATAATAATTCCTAAGTGAATTTTGCATTTTGTTTTTTGTTAATTAGTCATTTTAATCTTCTACAACTGGAGTTTTATCATATTTTCATATCGTTTAAAAAGAAGATCATGAGTCAATTTAAAATTTTACAAATCTATTTTATGTAATAAAATCTAATAATTAAAATTGTAGAATTAAAAGTTTTTAAGCAAAAGTAGATGTAAAATATTTTTTTTAAGAACCAAGAGGCTATATAAGTACGAGGAATGAAGAAATCAAAATTATACTTTTCAAAATTATACAATTCCTTAAAAATACATGATAGTCTGTCATGAATCTTTAATTTATTTTTTTTATTCTGGTATAATTTTTTTACACAATTCTTAAAATAAAAAAAAATTATTCACGTTATGTAAATCATGTCAAGTTGACAATTTATTTTATTTAATTCATAATAAAAAGTTTAAACTGAAATAGTACTATTTTAGTAAGATTTTAATAAAATAAAATTGAACTGAAATTAGAATTTCAATTAATCAAAATTAATACGTACTGAAATCGTATCACAATAACAATACGATCTGGTTCAAAATTAAATAAAATATTTATTTCTATGCTAACTTAGCCTGATTTATTCATAGGTGCAGAATAAAAAAAAATTGTCCATTTTAAAAATTTTATAAAAAATTACATTTGAATAAAAAAGAAAACTTTGTTTGCTTCCAGAATCTTTGTTTGCTCACTCTTACATTTGATACCTCTTTTATCTATATATAAAAGTTATAAAAAAAAAAGTGTAAAGAGAAATAACTATGATTATCTCCAAACAAATCCATGTAGAGAAACTATGAATGTTACCCACCATGCACCAGCCAGGTCCTACAGCACTGCAACATATGCAGGTAGGCATGATGGTGTGTACATGTCCAACAAAGAAAAGAGAAAAGGTGAGGAATCCATGAGTGGTGTCTACCATTTCCATCATTTCACTCTCTGAGATATGTTCAAATTTTGTTGCCAAGAGTGGTCCATTGGTGGTGCCAAGTCAATGGAGACAGGGAGAGAGTGTGTGCCTCAAAATTGGGGAGCCTAAGAGAGAGGAATCCACGCTTTTGTTTTCCCTCACCCCACGCGTGAATATACTATACTCTGCACCCTTTTCGGGTTTCAAACCCCAATCATCCTTTTTCACCATAACTGTTTAAAAGAGACCCTTCACATAGTTTTTCTTAGCCAATTAACATCACTTTCATCCAAGTTCAAGGGTCACACTTCTCTCCCCCTTTTGTTCCATAGAGCCTTTCATTTCAACAAGGCTCAGTTTTAGCTACACAAGCAATGTCTGTAAGTCCCTTCTTCTCATTATATATATCTCTTTTAGTTCATTCATAGCACTTGTTTGTGCCTTTCAAGAGAACTTAATTAGGAGTTTAAGACATGTGTGACACTGCAGAATCATTCATGCCATGTATATCTAATGCATGGTTGGTTTTTCAGTTGTATATATAGTTCAAAAATACTTTTACTCTCAAAATAACAATTGTTTTTTCTTCATTATTGCATTGGAATTTCATGAAAGCACTTTTTCATCAAATATTGATTTTTCTTTGCAGAATATGATAGAGGTGAGAGTTCCAAATCTAGACTGTGAAGGATGTGCTTCAAAACTAAAGAAAGCTCTCTTCAAACTCAAAGGTACATTTCCATAAGCAATTGTGTTTTTTTTTTTTTTCTGTTTTTCTTTTTGGGGTCCCCTCTTATGGATTGAGCTGGTAGACATGGGCCATTGAAGGATAACAGTTGTGTTGCTTATCTTTTTATTTGGGCTTTGATTTCAAAAATCCCCATGTGCATTCCTCACTTGCTTTGCAAGTGTAGAACCACAGGTCAAGAATTTGGTGCACCATACCCTTCTGGGGTCCATATTTCTTCAGACATGTTTTCCAATCTAACAAATTAGGTGGCACCTCTGTCACACCTTAACCAAACAACATTAATTGTCATTACAAATGAAAACAAAAACAGTTTTATAGGCTTACAACAAATTAAAAACATCATTATAAGTATTAGTTGATTAATGTTAATTGTATACAACTGTACATCTTTAGTTGTTGCTTCATTACTTTTTATAATGTGTGTTCTATTACATGGATAAAAGATGTCTTAAAGAGTACAACTTTTTGGTTTTGGTAGTAACAAAATGAATCACAATTCTTTCTTCATGAAAAGTAAACTCGAGAAACATTTCATGATGAGCTCTCATTCAGCATGGAAGTAAGCATACCCAAAAGCAAGCAAAAAGTTCTACAAAGTGATTTTTACTTCGTCTAAGTTGTGTCATCATTCACCATATGTATAATTGAGTTGGTCATGTTTTATTAGCCGCCATGCTTAGAAATTTAGCTTTTTTAACTTGGAACATAGTTATATTTATAACTTTTTTTTTTCAAATATGAGTTATGTAAGTATAAGAACTCAAATAAACTGAAACGTTATCTATAAAAAGATTGAGTTAGTAGTATTATGTGACAAAAGCACGAAATATAGATTTTTTTTTTCAAATTTTATTACAAATCTTTTTTTACGAAAATAGGTAAGTCGTGTCATAAAAATACAATTTTAAGTGAAGAAGTTGTATCATCGTGACACGACTTTAGGTAAACACAATGAAAAAAAAGAAAGACTCGTGTTAATGTAATACGATTTTAGTTTATTTTTTTCCAATAAAATCGTGTCACGTTAGTACTACTTTAATTTTATTTTTTTTTACTGAAATTGTGTCATGTTGACACGACTTCTTCACTTGAAGTTACTCCTATGTCACATGACTTAACTATTTTTGTTAAAAAAAAAAACATTGCACCTATTTCACAAAAACCGAAAAAAGTGTCCTATTTCGTGCTTTTGCCATATTATGTATCAATTTTTGAAGTTTGAATGTGTGATTTGCAGGAGTAGATGAGGTAGAAGTTGAAATGGAATCACAAAAAGTAACAGTGAGGGGGTATGGGTTGGAGGAAAAGAAGGTTCTGAAGGCAATCAAACGTACAGGGAAAGTGGCAGAACCATGGCCATTTCCGGGGCATGCTCATTTTTCCTCATTTTACAAGTACCCTAGTTACATTGTTAACCATTACTATGATGCATACAAAAGTGAAGCAACCAATGGAGTCCACACTTTCTTCCACACCCCTGCAGTGTATTCAGTTGCTGTGGCATCTGATGAAGCCTTTGCTTCTCTCTTCAGTGATGATAACCCTCATGCTTGCACTATAATGTAATTCACTTAGACCAGCTTCATGCATACTTTTTTCCTCACTTCAGCTTATTTTCTCATTGAAGAGAAAAAGAAGAAGAAATTGAGTGAGACATTTTCTCCTAGGAAATTAGAGTTTTTGTACTATTGGTTGATATTTTTTTTTGCCAATTTTCTTGAGTGTATGTCTTGTGCCTCCTTTTAATGTCCAATGAGTTTTTTTGGTTAATTTTCTTTTTGTGATGTTGTGTATAATTTATATATAACAGACGAGGCCATACAAAATATTAATGTGAAGAAGTATGCTAAGGGGGAGAGTAAAAACATGTTAATTAATTAATTTGAGTAAAAAAGGTTAGAAAATTGAATTACTTCATTTGATAATTGGAGAGTATGGATAAAAAAAATAGAGATAGAACATGCATCTCCAAAATGTCTTCTAATACATTAAATAACCCGTATAAGAAATACTTAATTTTCTTAATCAGCAATCAAGTTCTAAATTTGTAAATGAAAAAAATATATATATATATAGTAAAATACCATCTTGCACATTTTTCTTTTTTACTTTTTTTTTCTATATACCTTTTTGAAATATTAGGGGAGTACTTTTTGTTTATCTCTTTTTTAAAACTCTAAGGGCATACTTCAAGAATTATAAGCACATTGTCATACTATTTGATAACCTTTCAAACTCATGAACTAAAGATGACATCAATATAAAATATTAAAAAAGCGAATTCTTTACATCTAGACTATAAGACAATGTATAATGTGTGTTCATTTTAGCTTGCAAAAACTTTTTTTTTTTTATAAATGAAAATCATTGTAGGGACACATGAAACTTCCGAGGCCTAGCACATTGTAATCAATGTATAAGGGGACAAAACTTTATTAGTTGCACCCTATCGTCTCATATTACAAGCCTCGTTTAACAATGGTTATAAAACAAATTAATTAAGTGCACATCATTTGCAAATATGCATTTATATGGACCTCAAGCATAAGATGGAACAATAACATTAATTTATATCTAATAACTATGGCATGTTTTGAGACTTTCGAGTTGTTAATCGACATCATATCCTCAAAAGATGATACTACTTGGGGAGAAATTGTTGTGGAATAACTTTAATTGGATCCACCTTAAACTAACACTTTTTCTCAACAAATTACAATCCACAAAAATGTAAACTCTCATGTTCTAAAAAAAGTAGAATATAAATAGTTTCTTTTTTAAATTAAAAGGAAATTAACTAAAAATATTTAAAGAGTAAAAAGTTTGAAGATGAAATATAAATTACTAGATAAGATATAAATTAAGGTAATTAATGTCATAAATCAAGATCTAAAAGGCTAAATAATAATTATATATGAACCTTAACAAACAGTGTTTTATATTAGTCTAATGTTTTAAAGATTTATTACAAATTCTATAAATAGAGAGTATCTTAATAGATAAAGATTATTGTTCCATAAACCTCTCTTATACATTCAGTGACTTGAGAATAGAGAAAAAGTATTTTGTATGCTTGAAATGGTTTCCACATTTAAAGATGTAACTTTCTCTTTCAATTAAAATTAATTTTTAATTTTTGTATTCAATGCATAAAAGTTTTATATTTGTAATTAATCTTAAATATTGTTGTGAGCATTAAAAATTTGAATAAAATTGAATATAATATATTATATCACACAATACACAATTTTATGTCACCACGTAAACACCATACTTTGGCATTTTTGTTGTCATGTTCGGGAACCATTAATAAGTTAATCTACCCACAATTGAGAAGGTTCATAATGGAAGAAGAATATATATTGCATTGAAGCAATTTCTGGGACTATTAATCTTTTAGATAAGAAATTTATTGAAAAGTAGAACCACAAGAATTGGTATCAATGTTCACTCAATTTTGAACATCGTCCTTTACACAATGAGAATTATATAAAATATAAATAAATTATTTATTTAAACAAAAAACATTAAATATAAAAAACAGTTAAATATAATTATCTCGACATAATTAAGTTAGAATCAAACTCGATATGATATTCAAGAAATTTGACTTTCTTTCCTCCCTCAACATGTTAGGAAATGAAATTCTTCTTCACAATACTATAAGGCTTAAAATAAATGATTTATATCAAAACGCTCCTAATTTAATGTATCAAGATTTTCCATGAGATATTTAAAAAATTAATTTAGTTCAAATATTTGATATTTTATGTAAAAAGGGCAAAGAAGCGAGATTCATACCCAATCTTTACTTACGTGATTTTTTTTTGTTGTTGTATAAAGAAAGTAAAAAGGGTCAAATGCATAAATATAAGCTTAATTTTCATGTATAAAAAGTTTTGTATTATCAATTAATTAAATATGATCTCAGATATAAAATCAATAAATTTATTATACTTCTACGTGGTATAAATGTTTTAACACTGAGTACAATTAAATTAAATTCAAAATTCATTATGGTAAATTTTAACCAAATTCTAAATACAAATCCAGAAGACTAAGAATATTGACCACAACAATGATGTATAAAATTATTAAATAACATGAAAACTTACATTAAAATTTGCTAAAACATTATATAAATCTAATTGCATTTTTTGAATTTATGTTGTAATGGAAGATACTCCCCAACAGAGTTGAGTCTGACAAAGTGAGTGGAGATGTTGAAGGACGATCATTAAATTATGGCGTGTACCAATTGCCACTGTACTCTACTATTTCATGCAGGCCATGAGAGAGTTTTTGTATAAATCACTTAGCACCTTTGAATGTTGAGATTCTTGATTTAGAAAAGAAACATATTTGAAGATATTGTGCTTGCCAATATTTGGCCAACCAAAATGACCCACTAACTGTAATTTCTACTTTCAACCATTGAATTTGAATATCTGCCATAAGTATTCAACCACTTGACCCTCCATTGTCCTTGCATCACCAGTGGTTAAACTGTGGGTGTTTGATAAGATGAATGGAGTGAGTTTGGCAGAAAAGATAAGAATCTCTTTTGTGAGTATGCAATGGCCTTCATTTTTTATTTTTTCATGCAATCATGAGAATTTTGTAGTTGCAATCAATTTAAAATTATTTTACATATATTTTTAAAGTAAATATATACTATAGAGTTTAAAATTTTATCATATATAATAATTAATGATAATATAAAAAAAATCTTTATAATGTTAATATATTTTGATTAAATTCATACATAATATTATATTCTTTTAATATTATTTAACAGGAGTTTGACAAGATTATCTACAAATAAATAAATATTTGAGAAGATTCAAACAATGTGATATGTATTCCTAATAAAGAGTAATTAAATGAAATTAATGTGGGAGATGAACTCTTTAAATGAATCTTACCATATTGTGGGCACATATGTGAGAAAGGTAAATGGGGTATTGGATTTTTTCTATTATGGTTTTGGGATTAACTCTACATAAATCAAGGTTGCATGTAAAGGAAGGAGGGTTTATGGATGCAAAACATAATGGGCATTTTGCTGTTAGTGAAAAGAGATCATGTATGTAGTATATTATACATTTGCAGAAAGGAGAGAGATAAAACAGAAAAGACAGAATGGATGTAAAAGGATAAAACTTTTTCATAAAAAAAAAAAAAAAGTTGCCTTTATATATAGGCATGCTAATACAGAAAAGACATATAACAATATAACAAAAGAATCAGATCTAACAGCCACCTCAATCTCCACCTTATATGTCTAGCTTCCGGAGTTTAAAAATAATGACTTTAAAACTTCTATATTCAAGTGATCTAGTAAAGACATCAAAAAGCAATTGAAAAGGCTTGATTTGAAGTTTGTAACATGATAATGCAACTCAATATTTTTAGCTTATTTATGAAAACTAGTACTTGAAGTTATATGTCTTGCAAATTGATTATCTCTTCAATCTTCAAGTCATCAAACAAAAATTTTAATTATTGAATTTTACATGTAACATTAGCAAGAGCTTTATAGATTATTTTTTTTATTTCCAACATATTAAAAAGATCTAAGAAACACACAATAACCGATTGTTGGTCATCTTGTTTAGAGACAAGAGGTTCAATGTGAATCAATAAAGCCTTTTAGATATACAATTGAATTTCCTTAGAAAGAAAATACCTTGTCTTGGAACACTTTTAACATATTGCAGATTCTGTTAAGCTGCATTATGATGATTCAAGGTTGGAACACAAAGAAATTGACTCAAGAATTGTACGATATAACTGATATCTTGTCCCATATTTTTAATGAAATAAAATATTTCAATGAGACTTTGAAGAGGAGAAACCTTTTCCAATGGTGTTCCTTCTTCAAACATCAATTTAACATCTCTAACCATACGAGTATAATAGCAAGAAGACTTGTATCAATGAGAATATCAAGCACATGTTGTACGGGTCCTCCTCAAGTTAGGCCCAACAACAACATTTTATTTTTAAAATAAAAATATTGTGGCAGCTCAATGGGATTTTAAGTGAGTAACCTAATGTGACTCAATAGGCTTTTACTATCAACACATAAAAAGCGAAAAGGAAAGATTATGTTGTTTTTTGCCAATTTTTGAAGTTCTTATTTACTTTGGATGGTTGTTTGAGTACTTATTTATACTCTATTTTTAGTGAAATTTCATGCTCTTACTCCTCTTACCGTAGACATCAATATGATGTTTTTAGATTTTAGTTCTTTCACTATATAATGCGCTCTACTTGTTGAGCGTTCTCACTATTTTCTTGGTGAGTAAAGCATTTATTTGTGAGGTTCTTTTGTGAAAGCTCTTTATTGTACTCTTTGATATTTTATAGTAGAGATTTTTTGTGGACTAGGTCTGGTGGTTTTGTCCCTCTCTTTTGCATATTTATTTTTCTACTCTCTAAAATTTTTTGGATTGTCGTATATCACGCTTCTCTTGTTTCTTTTAAGTGAGAAAGATTTTATTTAACACGCATATAATTTGAGTAATTTTTTCCACTACATTTGAGACACATGAATTCCTTCACTCATTAGTGATTTCACATAACCTAGGAAATACTTGAGATTACCTAAATCTTTAACCTTGAAAGCTTTGTCCAAATATTGAATAACATCTTTGATATAAAAAATGGAGCTTCTCGAAAATATAATATCATATACTTATAGAAAGAAAATTGTAAAAGAATTCAAAGTTTCTTTAATGAACAAAGAGTGATCAAAAGTAGATAGCATAAAGCCAATATTATTAAGAGAAGAAGAGAGTTTTGCAAACCATTGACAACTTGTCTGTTTCAAACCATGTAATGACTTTCTTAATCTACAAACTTGGCCTTTTTTTAGCATATTTATTCTAAAAAGAGGTTCTATATAAACTTCTTCATTTAACTCATCATGCAGGAAGGCATTTTGATGTCTAGTTGCTTCAAATGCTAGTTTTGTATGACTGCTATTACCAAGAGCAATCTCACGGTAGTTAGCTTGGCAACAGAAAAGAAAACTTCTAAATAATCAACTCCTTCTAGCTGAGTGTCCTTTTGCAACAAGTGTGACCTTATGATTTTCAATTTCTTCATTTGATTTATATTTGATTTTGTATATGCATTTTCATCCAATGGGTTTCTTTCCATGAGGAAGATTTGCCATGTCCTAGGTCTTTTTTTTTGTTCTAAAACTTGTATCTCCTTTTTCATAGTATCTTATCATTCTAGAATTATAGCAGTTTCTTCATAGGTTTGCGGTTCTTGATTAGAAGATAAGGCCAAAGTATAATGCAATTGTTTTAAAGACAACTTCTTGTAAGTAAGATATGAAGAAATAATATAGACAAATTTTTTAAAAGTAGTTAAAGCATTTAGATTGGTTAAAGTATTTGTATCATCACAGTCATAGTCTGAGGATCGTAATCTTTAAGAAAAATAAGAGCTCTTCTACTTCTTGTGGAAATGTTGTTAGCTATTTGTAAAATTTTAAATTTTCATATTTCACATTCCTTTAAAAAGGAAAATAGTAGAAAATAGTATTATACTGATTTAGGAGTTGAGTTTAAACATGATTCTATACAGTTTGACATTTATTTCATTGTATTAGTAAGTTTTTTTTTTTTTTTAAATTGGTTTCAGCTATTGGAATATAAGTTTTATTTTTTATTTTTTTAAAGGATGTGGATATCAAAATTCTATAAGAAAGTTAATATCAATTATGTTATTTTTTCTTTGTGACAGAATCAAATTGTTATCAATTCTGCTATTTTATCTTTTATGACATAGTCAGATTGTAATTTTTTTTATTCTTAATTGTTTATCTTTGCACATGTGTCTAGCTTTTATTAATTATTTATTTTGTTTCTCTCTTTAGCATGTCTAGCTTTTATTAATTATTTATTTTGTTTCTCTCTTTAGCTAGACCACTCTTGGTATATAGTCAATTTTTTGTTTTTATTCTCAATAGAAAAATAGAAAGAATTATTTTATTCTTATATCCTTATCTTCTTATTTCTCTTTGTTTATCTTTATTTATTTTTATTAATCTCTTTATTTTATAATATTTTTTTAATATGAGTTTGGATCCACCTCACATGTATGATACCTTTTATATAAAAAAAAAATATTAATAAAGAAAGGAGAAAAAAAATATACTACAATAAATCACCTCCAACAACCACAAAGTTTACAGTGGTGTGAATAATAGAGAGGGATCTCTTCAAGAAGAATAGGTACCTTTATCTTAAAAGAAAAGAAAAATCTCAAGCCTTTATTTAAAAATTAGGTTAAAGTTCAGTTTTTTTAACCGTGAAAGGCATCAATCACTTACCCAATTCGGCATACATCATATCCAAGTTAATTTGTTTTGGATATGTTTGATTAAGTCTAGTGGAATCATAGCAACACATCTTTCGTTTTCACAAGTTTGAGGTTAGATGAATGAAGAAACAGTGTAGTAGTGAAAAGCATATGCCACTTAGCAGACAATCTAGGAAGAATATTGTGTATGTAACCATCCTTATGTCTTATATCAACTTACAATGCTTTTCTTCATCATAATTTTATGTACAACAATGGATCTTTTGTCTTCATGGGAAATTCTCTGTCGGAACTCCATTGGCATTAGTAAAAAATAATTGTATTTTCTTACATGATGCATGTGTTTGAATGTCAATATTTGTCGTGTATCAAACACCACCTACTTACTAATGTTGTATTTTGTTTTTGATTTAAAATGTAATGAAATTCTGAGCTAGATCTTGTTCTCAATCACCAAAGATCTAAACTAACATTCAAACATTGGTGCTACAATAAAAGAAGAAAGAAACGACAAAGTCTACAAATACTTTATGACATTGTGCATTGCATTTGACCATTATTTTACTATTCTTTATGGAATATTATTCTTCAAAAAGAAACAATAAAAATAAAAGATAATGCATCCGGTGTAAGAAATTCTAGTGACCAACAAATTAAAATAATATCAATAACATACTCCATTGAATATACACATTCTACACCTAAAATTTCAATTTTAGTTTTTATTAATTCCTACCCCACAATTTTTAGTTTCTTATTTTTTTAATGCAACTTTAATCTCAAATCTTGAAAATTTTCACAATTTGGTCACCTTTTTAAACTTTTACATATTTTTTCAAAAAAGTAATTTTTTAACCAAAATAAATTAGATCCACATTACTATTTAATAAATCTTTCACTTAGTATTAAATGAATGAACTGAAAAGAGTGATATGCAACTATAATCTCTCTAGAAGAAGAGACCAGTCAAAAGGCCAACCAAGATAGCAAAATTTCAACAACCTTTTTTCCTCTCTCCCTCTCCAAATTCCAATCCCCTTTGCATCTGAAAATTGTAACATGCAATGATGCAAATTTCGTTTTCCCAAGGTTGAAAGGAAAAGATACCAAGGTGAGAAAGAAAGCAAGAAAGAAAAATACTTAGAAAAAAGCAAATGACATAGAATGTGATCACCATGCCTAAAACACTCACAAATTTGTCCTGTGTGCTGTCGAATTGCACCATATATGCGGCAAGAAATGTGCATTTGGAGGGTCCATCTGTTGGATGTGACTTCCACAGTCACACGCACAAATAAAAAGAAACAACTCCAAAACCTCACACAGCCTTTACCCTTATATAGTACATGCTTCTCAATTTTCTCAATTTTCTCAAACCCCTTCTTCTCTCACTCTTCCTTTCACACCTCTTCAAATGGCTCAGGTACCAATTTTCATTGTATTGTCATGACCCTTTATCTTTCCTTGGATTCCTTATGCTTCTTTTGCTGCATTTTTATTATTCATGTACTTTTACATATTTATATACATATGGATGATCCATTGAAGTGACTAAGAAATTTTTTATGTGATTATTACTAATTTTATTTTCTCTTTCTTTTCTTGTGCATGTTACTCCTCTTTGGATCCACAACAGAAGGTTGTGTTAAAGGTTTTGACTATGACTGATGACAGAACTAAGCAAAAGGCTATTGAAGCAGCTGCAGATATCTATGGTAAAACCAAATCCAAATTTTGTACCTTAAATTTATTTTTATGTGTTTGTATGAGGAAAGAGTAATTGATCTGTTTGATTTTTGGTGGTTTGATCCATAGGGGTTGATTCAATTGTTGCTGATGTGAAGGAGCAGAAGTTGACAGTGGTTGGTCAAATGGACACTGTGAAAATAGTGAAGAAGCTGAAGAAAGTTGGAAAAGTGGATATAATATCAGTTGGACCTGCAAAAGAAGAGAAGAAAGAAGAAAAGAAAGAGGAGAAAAAGGAAGAAAAAAAGGAAGAGAAAAAGGAAGAGAAGAAAGAGGAAAAGAAGGAGGAGAAGAAAGAAGAGAAGAAAGAGGAGAAGAAATAGAGACAATACTCAATTATCATCGGGTTTTTTCTTTTTCTGATTCTACTTTTTTTTTTTTTTTTTTTTTTTTTTTTTTTTTTTTTT
>Ga0209700_108861_pt1 | contig 12368 bp, 4 predicted proteins | sample SiratroredBW_FD_187528 | JGI IMG/M metagenome (GOLD analysis project Ga0209700, IMG submission 187528) | Root nodule microbial communities of legume samples collected from California, USA - Siratro red BW (SPAdes) (version 2) | ecosystem: Host-associated > Plants > Roots > Nodule | place: USA... | reverse complement strand
TTGAACATAAAAAAGACAACACATTGAGAGAACCACCAGTAACCATAAAAAGCACACGACGAAACGATTATTAAACATGAACGAAGCACTCATACAAAAACCACCAACAATGTTTCATACCAACAACAGATGAGAGAACATACACAATTTAGGGTACACAGCACGGTAGGAAACACCACAATGACGGTGGTCTTGCGGCCGGAAAAACGAAGGCGAATCTGTGGGCAGAAGGAACGCGAATCTTGCTGTTTCGTCTGTTCTCTCTCCTTCAGAGGATGCGGCGTTAATGAGTGCAATGAGAAAATGAGATCCGCTTTTCCCTCTCAAATTATCCTGCATTTTCAGATGGGAAATGACAAAAGCAACCCTTTACAAAAAGACAAACATGAACCACGTAAGCAGAAAAGAAGTTGGCTTTCTCTTTCTTTGCCACGCGGGATGACAATGACACGTCGGAGTGTCAAATGGAGGTAAGAGAAAAACGAGTGTCAAAGTAACATTTTCCAATCTCCAAATCCAATAATACCTATTTCAATAATACCTATTTATTTCACACTATTTTTGAACGGAATAATTATTTTTCTACCAGGTTGGAGAAAATGTATCCTGGGTGGTTTTTGGTGTTCAGACACTAAGTATTTGATATAAAAAGCTGTTAATTTATTGTGTAGTTTTAAAAATAAAATAATTTTGAAACTCTGTATTAAATTATTCATAATTTTTTATTATTTTTATCTTTCTTAATTTGAGTAACTTCGTTTTTATATTTTTATTTATTTTTTACTTTTTCAAATCCCCACCATCCAAACAATCTAGCTAAGTTTATACTGGTGAGTGCCATCAAAATAAAATACGCAAAATATCAAAACTGTGTGTGGAGTCTTGACCTTGTTTCTTTCTTCTGCTGTTTGTGGGGTCTTGACCTTGTTTCTTTCTTCTGCAGGAAATTGAATGGACTATTTTCACTTCCTCCAACATTTTATTTATGCATAATATAATACTAATATAATTATCATAATGAATTTTATCCGACAATTCATTTTCATTTTGAAGAATATAAATTGAATAAGTATAAATTTACACCATACCTATCACCTATTGTTTCAAGTTAATTTATAATTTGGAAGAGCATTCATCTTATATGAACAACTGCAAGATAAGAAGAGACTGTTTTAGTTCAGTTTATCAAACTAAGGATCTTGTTAGTTGTCTCCTGCATATTTAATTCTTAATTGATCTGAACCTTGTAGGAAAGTTTTAAATCCCATACCTATGCTTAAAGTATTGACTATATGGTTTCTTTTTTCTTCTGCAACCTGACATTTTTGTGTGTGTAAAGTTTGCCGTCATTATATTATAAATTGGTGATATTATATCAAGTTGTGTCCGAAGTTACTGAGTATACAGCTTCACTTTGTTTAAGCAAGCACACATGCATATGTATTGTTTATTCCAGCTGAATTATTAACGTAGGCTGCAATCATATTTGTAATTTTTATTCAAAGAGCAAGTGAGGATCTTTATATAATACGCTATTTTTAATATTATTACAATTTTTTTATCAACTGTAATTTGGTTTTTTATTAATATAAGTTTGATCATTAAATGTGAACATTTTTGTATATAATATTAAATTATTATTTATTGAATAAAATCTCTATGATTATATTTATGTTTAATTTTGGCAAATTATTTACAAGATTTTAGTGATTATAAATAAGGATCTATACTATCTTAGAAACAATTTGAACTCTATTCATTGCATTGATTCTGTTCTCTCCATATAAGGAAAGGATACACATGTGGTTTCAGAAACACAATTTCAGCTCCATCCCTCTCTCTTTCTTATATACTTTCAGCACTATTTCTACAGCAAACAGTTGAAGTTGGAGTTAAAAAAACTGGTATACTTACATTAACAGTAGTTTTACTTACTTCATGATGAGGGAAGGCATTAGATGTGGTGCAATGATAGCTTTATTTGCAATGTAAAAGTTTACATAGGAAGCAGCAAGTCTAGTTTCAGGAGGTCTTTGGCTTAGCCTCACCATCCTAGAAAATATAAAATTATAACATAACAAGCATTAAATGGAAGTTGAATCTATCTGGTTCACAATTCATCACTCACTCACAATTACAATAAACAGAACCACTATAGTCTTTAACCATATCAGCAGGTATCAATATTTGCGTTGAGTTCAATATCTTCATCTTCACTTGATAAGTTGCAGCATAGCGCCCAGCATAATTTATCACAATTAACCAACCATACAACCGACTATTACAAACCACTGTTACCAAAAGTTGTTTGAAATTATTAGAATATCACAATTAAGCAAAAAACAGACTATTACCAACCACTGTTACCAAAAGTTGTTTGAAATATTTGTTTAGTTTATGGCACCTCATTTGTTTATTTGAAAGTAATTATTATAATAAATTGAAACTGAAAATCATCTTCTAAAATTATGACTTATTTAGCAGATTGGTTGCTAATTGCTTAAAATTGTTGTACCCAGCATCCTAAATCACCTGATCTTATTTTACAGAGTTAGAATTTAAATTAGGTGCAAATGAAATCATGTTGACCTAATACACATAATTAGGGATTTATGATAGAAAGGTGATGATAAGGTTGTTACTAAGACAATAAACTTAACAGACAAATTCCATTAAAGAAACACTACCAAATATTCATGAGACACAAGCCAACCAAAATAGATGATTATATTTCATTTTCTTTTAGCTGGTAAATCAATTGATGGTTGGTGGCTGTACACACTTAAAACAGATGGTAACATTGATAGCTATAAAGCTCAACTGGTTGCAAAGGATACATAAAATCTATGATCAAGATTATACTAACAATTTTTATCTTGTTGCCAAAATGAAATTTATTCAACTTCTCTTTCCCATTACAATTATTCACCATTGTCTGCTGACCTAAAAAAATGCATTTTTATATGATGATCTTAATGAAGTCGAGCAAATTCCTAATTTTAGGGAGAGTCATTTGATAGGGTATGTTGTCTATAAAGGTTCAGAGTCTATAGGGCCTTAGCAATCACCCCGTGCATGATTTGGGCTTTTTAAGACTATCATCCATCAATTTTGAAATGATAAGTGATGCTAATCATTCCCTATTTTATTGTCATTCTTCTCAAGGATGTTTGTTTCTTACGTGTGGACAATGGACAACATTGTGGACGTGTGGACAATGGACAACACTGTTACTAATAGGCAACGATAAGAAGGGTATTGGAATCTATTGTATTGGTTATTCTTTCTTAATTAATAAAGCATTTTGATAGAGTAAAAAGTAAATGAAAATAAAAAATGAACTTACCCAAATTAAAAAAAAATAAAAAAAAAAATTATGAATGATTTAACATACAGAGTTTTAAAATTATTTTATTTTTAAAACTACACAATGATCTTACAGCTTTTATATCAAATACTTGGTGCCTGAACACCAAAAACCACCCAAACAGAATACATTTTCTTCAACCTGGTAGCAAAATAAATATTCCGTTCAAAATTAGAGTGGAAAAAGTAGGTTGTATTGGATTTGGAGACTATAGGATACATGTTTCCTCATTTGGAGTAAGCAATCTCGCTGGATTACTAAGACTGTCCCCAGATTAAATAGCTGATTGTTGCTGAGTAATGCAGTGCATATTTCCACCGCCCAAAAGATATTCAAATACTGAACCAAATTGTACAGCATATTATAATTTATAAATACAAGATTATAGTTTAAAAAAAGTAATATTATGCTGCTACTACTAACTGTTATAATTATAAAAAACAAACACCAAATCTTTTATAATAAAAAATATCTAAATTATATATGTATTACTAAGACCAGTACATTACATTTTGATCATTAGAGGATATCAAATCTCCTAAAAAACCATTAAAATTAATATTTTGAAAATATTGTTGTTACTTTAATGGTGGTCTCTATGAAATATTTATTGTTTTCATTACTTTTTTTCTAGTGGTCTAATTTTTCAAACTAAAAAATTAAATAATTAATAAAACGGGTAAAATATATTTAACAAAATATAATTAATAAATATAACATTATTAAAAATTATAAAAAAATACAAAACTATTTTATTCAAAAAATGAAGTAAGGTCATAAAAACTTCAAACATAGATCACTTGGTTAAAAAACACCTATCACCATTTTTTATCTCAATCAAACAAATTTATCCAATAATTAAATATTAATTATTTTTCAATTATATAATATTTTTATTTTATTTTATCTTGTATTATAAATTGTCTTAAAGCACCTAAAAATATGTTAATTCTAACTACGTCGCTCCTAGTATCATAATACTATGATCAGAAATAAAATGTAATAAGTTTCTAAATTTACCCTTAGCATTATAACAATTTTAATAATATATAATATGATTTAAACATTTAATATATCTATTTTTATAAAAAAAATATCATTTTATTAATTTGTTTACACATATAATATTATAATAAATTTAACTAATATAGTATTGTTGAAAAGTTTTGATACATTTAATTTAAAAATAATATTTCAAAAAAAAAATTTGATGATAAACATTGTAAGATATACTTCGATGATGATGATTGAGTGAATATGATAATTATACCTTAATTTTATAATGAAAGGAAATAATAATGATAAAAAGGTATTTTGTTTTTTCTTATTATTATTTTCAACCAATAACAGAAAAACTAAATGAAAAGGAAGGAAAAAAAATGTTTACCTGGGAAATCCCAGCAGACTCACTCTCTGTCATATAGAGTGGACGATTTTAATGATTTCAAAATTTCTACCATTAGTATCTGTTTCACTTGAAAGTAAAGAATAAGTTTCTACAAATCTTTCATATTGAGGATTAGTTTCATCATCAACCCAAGACAGAATAACTGGAACAATCAAGAAAATCTGTCATCTGAGTAGAAGTGGTAAAAGTGGAATGAACATCTGATTATTATATTATTAAACTAAAAACATATCTTTATAGGAAAAGTTAGTAATCAAGTCTCATTCTCACTTGATCATAATCAGACTTTAGTTTCTTTTGTTCACCTTCATCTCTTTCACCCTTTACAAGCAAGTAGACCTCTTTGTAGCTCCTGCACATGCAAGGTCCTGAAAAAGTTAAATGGAAAGCTTAGAAATTGGAGTTTAATCCACACCGGAAAAATAATAAAAAACTATCAGAAGAATATCCATATTTTTCTACTATTATCTACCGCTCACACTGAAAAAGATCCAACGTAATCTAATAACATGATCGATTTATATATTTAATTAAGAATAAACATTATTTTATATAAATAATTTTTTAAAATTGAGATAAAATTTATTTTTAAATATAATATCAAAATTTATTCTAGTAAAATTATCATCTATAAATATAGTTTTTATTTGAGATGTCTACTCATGATATTTTCTGGCACATGTTATATTACCAATTTATAGACATAGGTTATATCACCAGTTTATAATATAATGACGACAAACTTTACACAGAAAATGCCAGGTTGTAGAAAGAAAAAAAAATCATATAGTCGATACTTTTAAGCATAGGTATTGGATTTAAAACTTTTCGTACAAGGTTCAGATCAATTAAGAATGAAATATGCACTAGACAATTTCTTCTTATCATGCAATTCTTCGTATAAGATGAATACTCTTCCAAATTGTAAATTAACAATAGAACAATAGGTGATAGGTATGGTGTAAATTTGTACTTATTCAATTCATATTTTTCAAAATGAAAATGAAAATGAATTGTCAGATAAAATTCATTATGATAATTATATTAGTATTATATTATACATAAATAAATGTTGGATGAAGTGAAAAAAGTGCATTCAATTCCCAACAGAATAAAGAAACAAGGTCAAGATGACACACACTGATATTTTGGGTATTCTATTTTAATGGGACTCACCAATTTAAATTTAGCTAGATTGTTTGGATGGTGGAGATTGAAAAGAGTAAAAAATAAATGAAAATAAAAAAATGAAGTTGCTCAAATTAAGAAAGATAAAAAAATGAAAAAATTAGAAATAATCAAGTGGATAAATGTTTGAATTTTTTTTATTACGTTACTTGAAGTGTTAGAATTTTTTTTTATAGATTTTTAACAATATTATATTTATTATATATTATTAAATATATATTACATGCTTTATTAATTATTTAAGTTTTCATTTAAAATATGTTTTAATAAATAAAATATCAATGAAATTAAACCATATGATTAAATGATATATTTATTATATATAATTTATTTATTGCATATGAAAAATAGTTAGAAAGATTAGACTAGTAGAAAAAAATAATAAAAATATTAAAACTGTAATTACGAACATCTTAAGATAAGAATGAACTCTAACGGCTTTTTTTTAAGATAAGAATGAACTTCTAACGGTTTTTTTTTTGAAATATAAAGAAAGATACTTTTTACGTCTTGTCAAAAGATTGTGAGAAGTAGGAAACATAAAAAGCTATTTCGACTCTATTTCCTAAATTTTGTAATAATAATCTAATCCTCTTTTTTCTTTTTTATAAACATGCACTTAGGAAATGAAAGATGTTGTCCAGTTTTCTTCAAATATTATATTTGTTATATATTATTAAATATATATTACATGCTTTATTAATTATTTAAGTTTTCATTTAAAATATGTTTTAATAAATAAAATACTAATGAAATTAAACCATATTATTGAATGATATATTTATTATATATAATTTATTTATTGTACATGAAAAATAGTTAGAAAAATTAGACCAGTAGGAAAAAAATAATAAAAATATTAAAACTATAATTATGGACATTTAAGATAAGAATGAACTGTAACAAATTTTTTTTTTTTTTTGAAATAGAGAAAGATACTTTTTACACCTTGTCAAAAGATGTAAAAAACATAAAAACCTGTTTGTGCTAAATTTACTGGCTATCAAAACGGTAACACTATTTCCTAAATTTTGTAATAATAATCATCTCTCTTTTTTCTTTTTTATAAACATGCACTAGGAAATGAAAGATGTTGTCCAATTTTCTTTAAATACTTTCTGAGCAATAAATCTTTAGTAAGAATCGAAAAAAAAAAGTTTCGAAACTCATGGCATAACTATTGACATTGATCAAGTTTAAAGTATTGAGATAACTCGGAGAATTTTCTTGACGGCGTACAGAAGATTGTTTCATTCGGAATATCAGTTTCGAACGCAGGATTTTGAGATATGTAGGTATCAATTTCTTTCATTTTCTACTTTTCCCTGCTTACTTTGAGATCTGTAGGTATCAATCTCTTTCATTTTCTACTTTTTCCTGCTTGCTGTTTTTGTGATTTATAAGTTTTCTTTTTCAATTCTCCTAATCCAAGTCATATCAGCCAATAACTTCTAATTGGAAAGGAGTTTATCCTCTTTCTTCTTTTATATTCACTTCTTTAAAATTATTCTGAGTACTTTTCGAAGAACAACAAGAAAGCTTATAATTCTAAAAGAGTTTACCAAAAAATATAGTGCTATTTTATCAAATCAGTGTTTCTCAAGGCTTTGGATGATATTAGATGGGAAACTTGTTGGACCAAATGTGGTGATGTTTGATTTGAAAAAGATCAGAAGGAATTTGAAAATTAGAACATTTTAAACCAAACATCACCTGTATTAGATTTGATTTAACAAATTCCGAAACTTTGAGAAACATTGGGTTTCACAAACTAGCACTCTATTTCTAATGAACTTTTTTGAAATCATAAGCTTTCTTACTCGAAGAATAATATCCAGAATATTGAAGAAGTGGATCTCAAAAGAAAAAAGATCAACTCCTTATCAATTGGAAGTCATAGCTTATGTGACTTGGATTACGAGATTATTGAGTTACAACTGAAGAGATACCTAACACTAATGGAATAAAAAACCTAAAATTCACATAACCAATACGTAGGGGAAAGAAGAAAGTGAAGAATGGAAGATAGAAGAGATGGACTCCTACGCACCTCAAAGTCTTGAGTTCGAAACTAGCATTCGGAATGAAATTGAGAAAATAATTTTACCATTGAGATATTTTCAAATAACTAAAGTGAAAGAACATCTTAAACGCCTTCAAGTGAAGTTGTTGGATAATCCTTCAAGTTAGCTTAGTACTTCCAAATTGAAGTTGATCGGTGTCAAGAGAATACGAATGGCGTCACTAGTTTGGAAGTTTCTTCTTCTTTTACGGTTATCATGAAGAATACATACGGGAAAAGGATACATACAGTTGTGAAATTCCTTGGATGTTGTTACTGTTGGTTTCTAAACAGAACTGGAGTGACTCCTATAATCTGCATAAAAAGACTAGCATTAAAGACCAGTGCAAATTACCAAGGTGGAAATCCAGTTTTGATTGGAGAACAGAACCTCAGCAGCACCCAAAAAACTGCATACAAGTTATACAAAGTAGAATTTGACTGGATATTACATTCCTGTTAACTGGCACATTTTATCCCTAAATAAATGCAGTTTTACTGCTGATTTAAAGAACGAGGTTGACAGGAAGCTGTGCAAGACAACATTTTATTCTTGCTGTATTCGTGAATGTGGTTTTATTAATTTCATGTCTTTCATTTCAATTTGTCAATCAGATCGTATATACTTAGATTTACTGCTCTATACCTGGATGCCTCAATGAATTGGTTATAAATTGTACTAGTTTTTTCAGTTTACTTCAGCATTTTTTCCTTTCTTCAGGAACTTGTCTTACAACAGAAGAGTGCCTCTTGAACAAGAACACGAACCCTCACAAGGACCAAATAGAGGATTAACTTAAAGGCATATCTTGGAGTCAGGAAGGTTTATATGGTTGCCTGAGTGGATTATATGGTATGTAAACTTGATATGAATCTATTGTGTAGATTAAGAACTTTCTATTTCACAAGGTTGGATACAGAATTGTTGATTTGTTTGTCAGCAAGAATAATTTGGTTCAATATGTGGTAAAATCTTGACTTTGTGTAAAATTAATAGAACAATGGATCAGTATATGATTCTAGTTAGAATCCACGGTAGCTTTGTATAACCGTGTAATGATACTTGTATGGTAAATGAAATTTAGCTCTTTGTTCTTTTTTGTGACAGGAAATTTTGACTGGCTTTCACCATTACATAAAAAGGCTCCAACAAAATATTGGAAGGACACACCTGCGCGCTAATAATAAGAAATTTTGAATTTTATCCTTAATAATGGAGTTAATTTTCTTACGAAAGAAACAAGAATCCAGTAGATATTTTATTTTGTTAGGGTGTTCTTATAACTGTCTTTAGGGATCCTTGTGTTGTTGCTAACTTCATTAGTTACTTATTTTTATTTTTTGCACTTAAACTCTTTCTGAGGTTCAAATTTTAAGAGCATATATATGTGTCTCCGTAGAGATGACCATGAAATATTAGAGTACATATGTAAATTTCATTTATTCCCCAAATTATAATATACTGTTTTTATGAAGGGGATGATGACACAAATGGTCAAAGTGATAATATGTACTGTACTGTTTTGTGAGGCCCGGTGTGATTATTTTGTCTTGGATTGACAATGACACTGATCCTTATAAAGATTTGTAGAAGCTTATTCTTTGCTTTCAAGTAAAACAGATGCTAATGGTAGAAAGTTTGAAAACATAAAATCCATGTTACAGGTACACTCAATATGACAGTATGTTATCAGTATTTGCATGGGATTACTAATAAAATTTTAAAATGTTTGTTGGTTATTAGGTTGTGGGAGTGGAAGGTTCAAGGGAGATTGTTTTGTGCGGTGGAAATATACACTGCATTCCTCAACAACAACCGGCTATTTAATCTGGGAAAATCTTAGTATTCCTTCATTGGTTTGCTGAATGATTGTTTACTTCAAATGAGAAACTTGTATCCTGTAATCTCCAAATCCAATAAAACCTACTTATTTCACACTTTATTTTTGAACGGAATAATTATTTTGCTACCAGGTTAGAGAAAATATCCTGTGTTGGGTGGTTTTTGTATTCAGGCACTAAGTATTTGATATAAAAAGCTGTCAATTTATTGTGTAGTTTTAAAAATAAAATAATTTTGAAACTATTAAATTATTCATAATTTTTTATTGTTTTTATCTTTCTTAATTTGAGTAACTGTATTTTTTTATTTTCATTTATTTTTTACTCTTTCAAATCCCCACCATCCAAACAATCTAGCTAAGTTTATATTGGTGAGTGCCATCAAAATAGAATAATAGGCAAAATATCAAAACTGTGTACGATTTTCACTTCCTCCAACATTTTATTTATGCATAATATAATACTAATATAATTATCATAATGAATTTTATCCGACAATTCATTTTCATTTTGAAGAATATGGACAAATTTACACCGTACCTATCATCTATTGTTCTATTGTTTCAAGTTAATTTACAATTTGGAAGAGTATTAATCTTATATGAACAAGTGCATGATAAGAAGAGATTGTTTTAGTTCAGTTTATCAAACTAAGGATCTTGTCAGTTGTCTCCTGCATATTTAACTCTCAATTGATCTGAACCTTGTAGGAAAGTTTTAAATCCCATACCTATGCTTAAAGTATTGACTATATGATTTTTTTTTCTTCTGCAACACAATTTCAACTCCATCCCTCTCTCTTTCCTATATACTCTCAGCACTATTTCTACAACAAACAGTTGCAGTTGGAGTTAAAAAAACTGGTATACTTACATTAACAGCAGTTTTACACTTACTTCATGATGGGGAAGGCATTAGATGTGGTGCAATGATAGCTTTATTTGCAATGTAAAAGTTTACATAGGAAGCAGCAAGTTTAGTTTCAGGAGGTCTTTGGCTTAGCCTCACCATCCTAGAAAATATAAAATTATAACATAACAAGCATTAAATGGAAGTTGAATCTATCTGGTTCACAATTCATCACTCACTCACAATTGCAATAAACAGAACCACTATAGTCTTTAACCATATCAGCAGGTATCAATATTTGCGTTGAGCTCAATATCTTCATCTTCACTTTCTAAGTTGCAGCATAGCGCCCAGCATAATTTATCACAATTAACCAAACAACCGGCTATTACAAACCACTGTTGCTTGAAATATTTGTTTAGTTTATGGCACCTAATTTGTATATTTGAAAGTAATTATTATAATAAATTGAAACTGAAAATCTTCTTCTAAAATTATGACTTAGTTACAGACTGATTTTGTCGGTTAGGGAGAATGATTTGATATGGTATGTTGTCTTTATAGGTTCAGAGTCTATGTGGCCTTAACACGCATGATTTGGGTCCATCAATTTGAAATGATAAGAAGTGATGCTAATCATTCCTATTCCCTATTTTATTGTCATTATTTCTAAGAATGTTTCTGTCTCATTGTATCACGTTTTTACCATAGGCAACTATAAGAAGGGTATTGGACAACTAAGTCAAATTTATTGTATTGATTATTCTTTCTTAATTAATAAAGCATTTTGTTGTCTCAAAAAAACATATGTTTTAAGCTCAAGGTCTCTTTTTTCCTATAGTTTAACAATTACTGATGAAAAAAATAGGGGCAATAACATGATTAAAAGGAAACTATAGAGACACAAACCAAAGAGAAATGAGCTGCAAAATGACATCATAAAATTCTATAACTAATAAACATACAACAACAAACTATGCATTGTAAAATTTAAAGATATACTTCGATGATGATGGAGTGAATATGATTATACCTTAATTTTTTAATGAAAAGAAATAATAATGATAAAAAGGTATTTTGTTTTTTCTAAATATTATTTTCAACCAAAGAACAGAAAAACTAAATGAGAAGGAAAAACAATGTTTATTATCTGGGAAATTCCAGTAGACTCACTCTGTCATATAGAGTGGACCAGTAACATGGAACTTTCTACCATTAGCATATGTTTCACTTGAAAGCAAAGAATAAGCTTCTACACATCTTTCATACTGAGCATCAGTTTCATCATCAACTCAATACAGAAAGACCACACCGGATCTCATAAAACAGTACATAAAACAGTACATATTATCAATGTGACCATTTGTGTCATCATCTCCTCATAAATAAAAGTAGTATATTATCATTTGCAGAATAGATGAAATCTACGAATCAATTTAAACATAAGATACGTACTCTAATACTTCAAGTATTAGAATAGAGAAAGAGAGAAAACAGAGAGAAATCTGTATCTCTGAATTGTGTATTTAGTTACAATGAGAAGGTTCTATTTATAGAACCTTAAGGAAGACAAATACAGCTAACTACAGCTAACTACACAGCTAATCTCCATGTGTCCAGCTCATTACAGCTACTCTCCATTAATCCAGCTA
>Ga0209700_108857_pt1 | contig 12378 bp, 6 predicted proteins | sample SiratroredBW_FD_187528 | JGI IMG/M metagenome (GOLD analysis project Ga0209700, IMG submission 187528) | Root nodule microbial communities of legume samples collected from California, USA - Siratro red BW (SPAdes) (version 2) | ecosystem: Host-associated > Plants > Roots > Nodule | place: USA... | reverse complement strand
TGGCTTGTGCCCGTGGTTTTTACTTCTCACATTGAGAAGGTTTTCCACGTTAAAATTCCTGTGTCCTCCTGAAGTGTATTTTGTTGTTGCGATTATTTGTTATTGCTCCTCACAGGTTCTTGCGAGTAAGGGAAATTATTATCCGCTGCTTATTAACTCTGGTTGAATTGAGCTTTATTGAGTTATATTTCCCATCAGCTTGAAGATCTAATGCTAGAAACTTTGTTGCTTTGTCCCCGTACAACGGGACACCTCTTGTACCCTAAAGTTGATTCAAAGTTCTAAATCTTTAAAACAAGTCCTGAATTTGCATCCCAACCACACATAATGGTTAAGCAGATAAGATCATTGACTATTATTTAATGGGAAATAGATAAATGAGTCAAGGGTTTAGGAAAAGGAAAGTGGTGCTGTTAAAAAGAGAAAAGGAAAGGTGGAAAATGAAATCAAAGACTGCATTTTTTGATAGCCAAATTGCATAGCATATATATAGGCTTCTGCTATGATTTAAATTGTTAATTGACAGAAGATGATCACAAATGTGCTCTTTATCATGATAATTAGTTCAAAGCTTATAGGGTTTATCATAATTTCTTTTTCTACTCATGCACATGATACGAAATTAAACATTACTCCACATTTTTAGGCAAGGTTGTATTATCTGTTTTATGGAATCAGAAATAGCAAAAGGGGAAAAAGTTTAGTGAAAAGAAAGGGGAGTGAGGATAAGGGTACCTGTCCGTTCTTCTGTACAGTAACTTTGCTTTTAATGGGAATTTAATGATGGAGATTATGAAGATATGTCGATTATATTATAGCAATGGAGAAGAAAGCCACAAGATCTGTGGCCTCCTCATGTCAGAAGCCAATAACACACCATTTAGAAGACAAAGGCCTGCAAAAGTTGAAGTCTAAGACTGTAGAAACCCTAGCTAATGAACTCATTAGCTCCTGTTATCAACTGAAATAGATAGTTTCTGGTTCAAACACTGTAATTGAAAGACTAGGGCTTTGCTTTTGGCCAGACCAGTCAACAGAAGGAGAAAGATTGGTACCCTCTTTTATCACCATATCATTCACATTATTATTAAAGCCAAACATAAGACCTATTTCTCTTAGAAAACAAAACACAGTAATTGTTGAATAGGTCAAGGTTTTAGGTGTAGTAACTGCTTTGAATTTTCAAAATACCCTTCACCAACTTTATGTAGGTCTTTGTAGACAACAGAGGCTAGCAAGAAAATTACTCAATGAGTGAAATGATCGAGTTGAAATTAATATAAATCTTTACAGAAATAATTAAGAATAGTTAAGAATGGATAGAAACTTAACTGATGTGTGTTACATTCACAAAGTAACAAAAACTAGTTATTTGATAATTTCTTAATTAATTATATGGCGTGTTTGAAAATCCATTTGAAAGGAAATATTGCACTACTTTTCAACCAGATGCATGTGATTGGATTCATTGAAACTTAAATCAGAACAAATTTTTTTCAACCAAACTGATATAAAATACTATACTTTCTATATAAGTTACACTCTATAATTGACAGTAAATTCACTTTTTATACCACTCAATTAATAATTGACAGTAAATTCACTTTTATATCACTCATTTAATAATTGATGTTGAAATTTCTCACCTATTGATTTGGAAATTCATATAATATACTATAGTGTAAACAGTTTTCAGTGAATATGTGGATAAATAAGAGAGATCAAGGCGTTGACGATATATTCCTACTTGTATTTACAATATACTACGAATATTTTAAAACACTTATTTTAGCAATCTGTATTTTCTAAATATTTTCAAATTGAAGCTTGATTACTAATGTATTTTTTCAGTAAAATAAGTAAGAGATATATTGACAAATATACGTATGCTAGTGCTTTAGACTGAATTATATAAGATAAATATTTGTTTTTTATATTAAAATTCATAAATATTTTAAATATATAATAGTATGATTAGGATATTTTAATAACGACTTCTATTTTTTTTTAAAAAAATCTTGAAGAGAAAAGAAAAGAAAGGAGGGTGAGAAAAATTGAGAATATAAACAAAGATAAAGAAAAAGGGCAATTTAAGATGGCTGAGATAAAAAAGAATTACGAATATTAATTGAGATAAATATATTTTGACTGACTATGAAAATAGTGTTTGAAATTAATATAAATCTTTACAGAAGAAAGAAAAAAAAATAGGGAGACCAGAACCTCACACTACATAACTGTATTTAACTTATAAATTGTAAATCTTATTTTCCAGTAAAAAACAAAGAAAATTTTGGTAGACGAAAATCATAGAACAATTTACATACTGATCCAGAACGCTGGAACCCGAAAATCTTAGACAACGTACCATGAACAAGAATCTATGAGATCTTTTCAAAACTTATTCAGCATATCTCTTCCGTGCCTGTGGTTTTGACGGTGAGAAAATGGATCAGCAATAGCAACTTTCTTTCTAGAGATCATACTATAGAACAAATGAGAACAAACACTTAATAATAGTATAAACAACAGAAAAAGAAAACATGTTATAACTAGACAGAAATCATGCCAAAACAAATTGTCCACATGCTTATAACAAGTGGTGACCCAAACATTATAACTCCAAACGAACTTCAATAGAACAAGACTCAACGATGATGATCATCATATTGAAATTTCTACTTAACAATAAAGTAAAATCTTTGAAAAGAAAAAGAGGGAAGGGAAAAAGACATTCAGTGTGGTGTTATAGTATGAAGAAGAAGCCATGAAGCTCAGGATAGATAGCGCCAAGCATATTCTGCTATGAACATATATAGCACCATCAGTATCAAGGTGCTATCCCTCCTGAGCTTTACAGATTCTCCCATACTCCCTGCAACCATGTTCCATGAGCCAAGCCCTGCGGAAGAAGAACATGCATACACATAGTTGATGCTGAAGACTGAAGAAAAGAAACAAACTACAGACACAGAGAGAGAGAGAGAGAGAGAAGAGAAGGAAACTAGAGTTTGGTGGGGAAAGAGAGGGAAGGGGTTATGAGACTATTTATAGGATAAAATACTCAAAATTCAGATGAAAACTTAAATTGGGAATTATATTTGTTTCTCGTAGCAACTAAATAAAGCATATTAGTGAGTAATGATAGACGTAATATATTTTAAAATATATGTTAAGTGCAGTGTAGGTGGTAGTGTTTTGCATAGAAAAATTGGTTTGGAAAAAGCAAGGAAGATTGGGTAAGAGTGAAACAATGATTATTATATTAGATGGTAGGTTTTCTTACCTTGTACGCTGCCGACTACGATATTTGTAGTGAAAAGGTGAAATAGGGTAACGCAGATTAGGGATACGGCGTGGACTTGAAAGTCCAAACCCAGAGAGAGCCGCAACACAAAACCTTAAATTTCTCATCAGGGTTAACTTTGCCGGCAAGTTACCTTACAATCAGGGTTGCCACACACCACACTCACGTTTCCAAAACCGTATTCATTTTCTAATGTTTTCATTTGGTTAGTATATAGTAATACACTCCAGCAATTTTATTGACATCACTTTTAGGGTTCTTTTGAATTTGTTGAATCATGGCTATACTAGAAAGGTAAATAGCCATAGTCTGTACATATACATACATGAGTGACATACATAGGTCATACACAGGCTAGAATCTAAGTTCAGATACTTGGATAAATGCCTACCACATGTGTGTATGGGTGATGTGCAAGTACTACATCTCTCTATAATAAAATTTTATATGAAATGGAAATTATAAAAGTTTAAAATGGTAGAACATAAAATGTAAAGAAAATGAAAGGTTATTTCTGATAGATGTGCTTGTTCTTGTGTGATGGAAAGAGTGGTGAGTGATATGATATAATATAATATAAGAGATAGAGAGGTGGGCCGGTTGAAGTTACATCAATGGTGAAGGGAATACCCTCACTAGGCCAACATTTCCTGTGGCTTTACTTTTGGGACCGGCACTGCTTCAAAAGTAATCATCATACGTTAATAATCTCCATTAACAGTCACAAATATGGTTTCCATTTTTCGTCTTCCAGTACTGCTCTGCAATCATAGCTTGCATAAGGATTTGAATGGCACCATTATGATATGTGTTTCATTTTACAAGATTCTTCAAGCAATCACCTCAAACCATATATATATTTTTTCATACTTGTAGCTGCAATAGAACTCATTCTTCATATCTATAGTGACCAAACGTGACAGACTGTTATTATGGCGGCAATGCCTTTAGGACTATATATATAAAAGTAGATTTAGGTCACTATCTTTGTATTTTTTGTTTTCAATATAATGATCTTTCGATCTTTATCATCTAAGTTTGATGTGTTAAACATATTGAGAATTGACACAAAAATTTATACATAAATAATGTTCTGACAATTAAGTGAATAAGTTAATAAAAAAATGTAAAGTAAATATGAATATTAGAACTTGATTATGAAATATTTTTTATTGTCATATAAGTTATTTAATCATATTAAAGATAGCTTTCAAATTAATAAAAGTTTCTTCTAATCAATTATGTATGATGTTGTAGTTAATTTCTGTTAAAATAAATTGAGTTATTAGATTTTTTATTTTTATTTAATGTTCTATTACTATTATCTTGTCTAAATTATAAGATTGTTAGATAAAAATTAAGCATTTTGGAATGTTAGAATAAGTTTCTGTCATCATATTCTTCTTTAACCATTATTGTGTTTTGGAAAGCCAAAGGGGGCCAACAATCTTTTCTTTACTGTAACCATATTCCAAGCATTGAAAACCATTTTATATTATATGTTTTATACGTAATAATTGTTTATGAGACCAAGGGTTTTCTCCAATATTAATCAATTTTTGTGATAAAAAAGAATAATTTATGGGATACAACATTACAGACAGCTAGCATCACGGCTTTATATACCTGCATTTCACTCAAAAAATGGCTTTATACACATTAATCGATTTTTTTATTAACTTCCATCAAGAAACATGATTGATCAAAATCTTTCTTTTTAACTACAGTTTTTTCATGTATAAAATTCAAATTTGATATTTTTCTTAAGAACTTTATAATGAAAGAATTATAAAAGTATTTTAAAAATATATAGTATATTATTTATTATATTAAATCTATATAAGATAATATTTAAAATTATTTTATTAAAGTAATACACACACAGTTATAATTCCTAAAATTGTGATTGAAATTTATAATGAAACTTGTTTGGTTGTGTTGTCCAGTAAACGAAAATTCTCCTTTATTTTCCATAAATTTCACAAACACCATGTTAACGTGAGGATGGAAGAGGATAAAAGTTTGATGAAAGATAAATATGTTTGGATCCATTTTGTTATTTTTGTTTATTTTTATTCATATATCTCTTCTCATTTCCTCTTGATTTATCTTCGATTAAATATTGTAATTTTTACTTTGATTCTCTTATTCCGCTAACTTATTCCCATTCAACTTACCTATCCTCTAGGGAAAATTTTTGACACATAAAATATTCACAATTATATTCAGGTCTTATTCAGAGTTAAGAAAAACGTAATTAACTTTACAAATAGAATGGAAAAAAAAATCTAGATTATATTCTTTACTCTCTCTTTTCAACAATCATATCGTTTTATTTTCTTTTCAAATGTTTTTTTTTTAAAAAATCCAAAATATAACTTCAATTTTTTTTTGCTTGTTAATCCTATTTTACAATCAAATTTGAAGTTAAAATTATATTGAGATTACAAAATGATAAAATATAAATAATTTTATGTTGAATTCTAGAATTGGAAAAAGTTGTAATAGTATGGTGAGGTCATCCACAAGAAGAATGATAGGACAATGCCACAACAAATCCCATTGAATTTTCTTGAAAATAAACTTCCCAGAGTCCGAAGGGACCTTGAAGAAGATTTAGATGAAGTGATTGTGGATACAAAATCTCTAAATTCTCTTTAGTGGACAAATTTTGAGGGGTCCAATTAAAACTGACAAGGCGCATTAACAGTTCATAGGATCACAAAAGTAGGGGTATCTAAACCCTACAAGCCATAAAACAAAGTGTATCTATACCCTACAACTGTATGTAAAAGTATTTGCAATATATAGGATAACACCTAGGTCATATGGAAAAGACAAATCATTTTCTTTTTCTTTTCTTAAATCTTTTTTTTCTTTCTTTTCTTATAATTCTTGTCATCATAAAATTCTTAAATATGGAAACAAGTATACAGATAATAACAAGATGATTAAGATCAAAGAAATGCTATTTTTCTACTCTTACAATGCGTTTGTTTCTAACAATGGAATGAAATTTACTATGAAGAAAAATGAATTGAAAGCGCTAAAAATAATATAAAAATAAATTAAAGATTTATGTTAAGTATCACTTTATATTTAGATTTTGGATTTCAGTTTGAATCTCAATTAAGTTAAAATCCAAAATCTACCAATCAACTAATACAAAAATAAGAAAACAATAATTTTAAACTTTCCTTATATGTTTATATAGATTTGGAAGGAAAGTCAAAAACATAATTAAACCATAATTGATTATATACATTAATATTTTCTTTATAATTATACTTTAAATAAATAATTAAAATAAAAATATCAAAAAATAAAAAAGATAAAATTTATTTATTTAATATTTTAATAATTTTAAAGTAATAAATTTTAATATACTATTATTTTGGAATTATATTCTTTATTTATTAAATTTATAATAATTTGTTTTAATTTAAATTTATATTTTAAAAATTAATTTTTACATCAAATTAGTTTTAAAAAAATTGTTTTATTAATTATTTTTTAAATATATTAATATATTAAAAATATTTTATTACATCAATAAATCCACTAGAAATTTTGTTATGACTGAGTTTGGTTTTAGTCATTTTACAATCTTTCGTAGTTTTAAAGATTCTCCTACATCGACACATGCTTCTAGTAATGATGAGATAAGATACTTAATATTTCATGACTTCATGATTTTTTTGGTTGCTTTTTTATTCGAATTGTAATCTAAAATTGAGATTAAATTATCTTTAATTGGAGCAAGTTTAGATTGCTTATAGTGATATATCATTATATTTATTGGATAATAAATTTGGTGTAATGTGTTACTATATTTGTGTGGTAAAATATATTGTTTTAAGTTGAGAATATAATCATATGTTATTTAATGCATATAATTTTAGTTTATCTTGCTTATTTTTAATTAATTTTACTCATCTCGTTAAATTTATCTTAGAATGTTTTGGGTTATTATTTCTCAAAGTACCATTTATAACTAGTTTTACATTATTTGTTCTGAGGTAAGAATGAAGTTATGGACTTTTTGCAAAATCAATGTACTTTATAGTTAAAAAAATCTTATTTGTCTACATATTTGCAAAATCAAAATACTCTTTTAAGGAAGATTTAATTTCTTTCATTGGTTTAAGAATAAAAAACATGTAAGAAAATTTATTTCGATATGGACAAAGGTTGTTAACTTGTTTTATACTTTATCTTTTAATATTTATTTGAAACATTTTATAAAAATAAGAGATACATATCTAATCAAAAGATTGGTTAGGTGTTCTTATTTTTGTTATAGATGCATTGAATGCTAAAAAGATACATACCGAATCAAAAGATTGGTAGTTTATATAGATGTTGTTTTTCTGTCCCTAATAATTAGAAAAGGTGATATTAGTTTTGTGGCAGACTTAACTGAAATTTGGACACACACACAACAGCTTCAGAACAATGAGATAGTCTCCATTATGATTTAGATATTCCTGAATCTTTAAGAAGTGAGATTCAAGATTTGGCGCTTGCTCGTATAATGAAATCCATAACACAATAAAAATTTAAAATAGGCTATTATAATATGTTAACTAAGATAAATAACAATGAATTCAGATTCACCTTCTTTGAGATGCATTTTATCTCTATGTATTTACTTTTGTCGTCTCTCGAGTAAATAAATAAAATTTAGATAAAATTATTTATATCTATCTCTATCTAAAATATATATAATTATATATAATAATATAAAATCAAATAGGATGTATTCAAATAAAATCGAATGCAATACAATTAAATCAGATACAATCACTTAAATATTTATATAATAACAATAATTAATTAAATAATAAATATCCAATAATACCTCAATCCAAAAAAAGAAATTACAAAAATTTTTAAAATTACCAACGAATATATATATTCTAGTCAGTAAAATATCATTACTAACAGATTTTAAAGATAGATAAATTAACAGTCAATTTATGGATGAATAATCTAACAGTCAAATTATTATCAATAGAATCTGTTAAAAAATTTACGACCAAATTATTAGTTGGTAAAATTTGTCAATAAATTAACTTTTAATTTATTCGTTGATAAAATATATTGGTATTATTATTATTATTATAAAAATAATTACGATAAAAATAATTATTATTATTATTATGAAAGTAATAATAATAATAATGATAATTATTATTATTGTAATAATAATAATAATCAAAATAATTTTAATAATAATAATAAGAATAATTGTTATTGAGAATAATAATAATATTATGAGAATAATAATAATAATAATAATGGAAATAATAATAATAATAGTAATAATAATAATAATAAGAATAAAAACAAAAATAATAATAATTGTCATAATATAATAGAAAAACTTTTCTATTGCATTGATTATATGTTTTATGTCAATGATAATAATAGCAATAATAAAAATAATATTCATAATATTTATCTACGGATTTTTTCATAAATTTATCAATTTAATGATGAATTTTTGGTCTATAATTATCTAGAACATTCATCAACAATTATCGATGGATTAAATATTTTTGTTAGTAAATTTATATATAAGTATTTTACTGACAAATTTTTGGCCATCAAAATTTTGTCTGGAAAATCTTCTGCAAATGGATCTTCCATCATATTCTTCAACAATCTCGATGAACATATCTCAAAGTCACATCCCAATTTGCTAGGCAAACCACCTTCTCCCACCTTGAGAGATCTATGCTCTTTTTCAGTAAGAATATTTGGTGTCGCCGTGGGATCTCTATTTTCAGACCACAAGTCTTCTACTACTCAACAAAAGCAAAATTGTTGCTTCATCATCGTATTTTAAGATGGAGCTCTCAACTACCCATTCATCTTTTATTTTATTGAGTTATTATGCTAGTACTTTAGTACCCAATAGTAGTATAAAAATTAATTCTTGATTATATTTTCCTGTTATTGTTGCTAGAATCATGCTATAGAAAATTCTAAGTATGTTCTATGATTGTGGCTAGTCTTATTCTTCACATCAGAAAAGAATTATTCTTGATACTACATATAGAGTGTCGTAATACAAAAGTGCATGTTTAGGAAGGTTCTAACAAGGAAAGAGCTGGTATTTAAGCATGCCCATGGGTGATCCACCTCTTTCTTAGAAATTTATCTGGGATACTAGTTCTCAATCAACCGTCATAGTTCCAGTAGATAATATACAAAAGTTCAATAAGAATAATTTCTCAATGTGGAATACATTTGACTTACACCCAATGGTGGCCATGCATACGCTTTTAGTGGGCCTTTGCTTGGAAAAATTCCTTGACACATTATACATTAACTCACGAACCAACATGGACGAGCTCCACAACCGAATAATATGATATATTACCATGAAGGAAAACTTTGAAGCAAGAAAAAAAAGGATGACAAAATTGCTTCTACCCTTATCCTAAACACCGTATAAGCCTTTAGGAGAAGGTGGATTAGTTAATATAAACACCATATAAGCCTTTAGGAGAAGGTGGATTAGTTAATATGAGTCACACCCCTTAAACGCTAGTCAAGATGTTATTATCCAATGGTGGATGGTTTTCATAGTAAAAGGAAAAAAAATAACTAGAATAAGGTGACTCTAAAATTCAAACAAAAACAAAAAGAGTAACCTCGATAAAATCTCAATATTATTATAAAAATTATGAATACTGTAGTTGAAGGATTTGTTGAGAGACACCAATGAAGTTTTTTTTTTTTTTTAAAAAAGACACTTTTATATTATAAACAAATTATTAAGTTGAAAACCTCATCATTAACAAAAAAAACTCAATAGACTAGTTTATTGATTAAAGTTCTTAAAACTTGACTTTCCTATTTTCCTCTTCCATATTTAAAAAGAATTAAATAGTAAATAGAGGATGTATCCAGACTTAGACAAGGTATATCCCAATAACATATACCCTTTACTAAAGATAGATTAGATTTAGATTGTTGACAAATTATAAGTTGGATGTTATGTGGTGTATTGGGCAAGTGGCTATTTCGGTTCAAATGGCAAACATCAATGTTTGAGATAGATTTGGATATTGAATATCAAAATTAGTCTTTGGATACTTCCAAAATATAATTATTTTGGTGTTTGTCGTGGATGTATTAGCCCTAGATTTGGTTTTCTTTTGCAAGGTTGGACAAAATTATGTACAAAGTGAGTTGAGTGTTACTCTTAGGAAAAATGTTACAACCATATATAAAAATGTTATAAGCATGCGACAATAGTAAAGTCGGTTGAAGATTTCTTTTTCTCCACATATTTTAAGAACAGAACAATATAATCAGGATGCACGCATAATTGATGATATAAAAAATATTTAAATAATTTTTTATTTTTGAAGATATGATTACATTTAATTAGAAATGCACTTTCAAGAACTTAAAAAGCATCACTCAAACTATCAAAATATTAATTAGAAGGTGAATTAATTTAGATAATATATTTTTGTAGTAATGAATATTCAAAATAAAAAATTCATAATAAAAATTAAAAGGAAATAAAATAAAGATATTTTAGAATAAAAGATAACTTATTTTAAAATAAATTTTAATTGGTTAGAATTAATCTTTACTTAATTATCGTTTACTAGTTTAAAATGCACTTTCAATATGTTAAAAAAAGAAATATGAAAAACGATTCTAAAAAACTAAAATAAAAATAGAGAAGTAAAACAACAACTTGAACTAAAGAAGAAAAGAAAAACAAGATACTTCAAAATATATACTAGTTATAATAATCTTATTTGTCGTACTTATATATTTTATAAAATAAAATAAAATAAAATATTAACCATAATTTAGCAAGAAAAGACTGAATATGGTATTGTCATGGGACATTTATTCATGATAAAATACATTTTTGTGTTATTATAATTTATTGCCTCAAATTTAAATGAAATACTATACATTGATTTATTGAAAATAAAGTAATCCTTCCCATGTTAAGAAATAGATGTGTTGTATTTGTTAGACATGATTCATAGTCAAAATATCCTCACTATTAATCAATAAATCTTGAATATCTAAAATAACAATTAAAGATTAACTTTAATTAATATTAATTAATTGGCTTAAATCAATTTGTACTGTGAGATATATTTTTATAATATATAAAATCTATCAATAATCTCACTCATCTTATAAATATATTGTGACTTTTATCTTATGAGATGTACATTTTTAAATCAATCTTTAAACATTCTTAATATGATATATAATTTGAGTATTGAAAAATCTTTTACAAATATCTCCTAAAACCTATACCTAAATACTAGAAGAGCCCCTCCCGATCTTTACAAGAACATCAAATATATTTTGCATTCGAATTTTCAAGTTTTCATTCTCATTTACACCCCTTTTTCATCTGAATTTTAGATAATATTGGTACAAATTAATTAAGCATTTTATAAACCACTTTAACTTAACATGTTTTCGTGAGTTTTCTTTACCAATAAGAAAAATTTTATCAATACACTCATCTGAACAAATTTGGTCATCCTATCAATTGGAATTCAATACAACTTTGCAACTTCTAATAAATTCTAACAAACTATAACAGAGGATTAAAAAGTAAGAAGTTTAATCCATGTGATCGTATGTATTGAGTTACTGTAAGCTTTATGTTACATGTTTAATTTCTATAGAAAATAATAATTTGTTACTAATATTTCTCAAACATTAATGACTATTACTAGCTGAAAAAAAAATCGAGATTAATTGAGTTGATTTGATAGGTAATTAAAAAAAATATTCATTGCATTATCTTAATAGTGATGTTATGTGGTGTATTGTTCAAGTCTTCTCAAGTATAATTAAGTGAACTCTTTACATTGTCTCTTGCCTCTTAGTTATTGAAACAATTAAGAAGTTACTTAAAGCAATAATGTAAAATAGGAAAATTTAGTAATCTAAATGGAGTTAGTACATGTCTCATTCGGCTTAAGATCAAGTCAAACATATATATATATATATATATATATATATATATATATATATATATATATATATATATATATATATATATATAT
>Ga0209700_108853_pt1 | contig 12396 bp, 8 predicted proteins | sample SiratroredBW_FD_187528 | JGI IMG/M metagenome (GOLD analysis project Ga0209700, IMG submission 187528) | Root nodule microbial communities of legume samples collected from California, USA - Siratro red BW (SPAdes) (version 2) | ecosystem: Host-associated > Plants > Roots > Nodule | place: USA... | reverse complement strand
CCCACATCTTTGCTGCAGTGGTAAATGGCCGAAGATTGAGGACAATATTGGGATCAACAGAGCTTATGATCCATGCCATGACTTGAGCATCTTGGACTTCCCACTTGGCATATTCCTCCATCTGCGTTTCTTTGTCAGGTACTGGACTGCGACCATCAACATGACTCCAAAGATTCTTCCCCTTGGCAAAAATCTGGAACTGGAATGCCCAGGCTGAGTAGTTCTTTCCGTTAAGACGAACCAGGAGGACATCATACTGTTCAGTAGACATGAGGCTAAGGAACAAAGTCTGATCAAGTGAAAAGAAAGGCAGAAGGTTCAAGAATATGGCGAGAGCGTGGACAAACTTGAGACAAGAGGCTAGGAAACTGAGACAAGGAGATAGGGCTAGAATAGGATCGAAACCAATACTGATACCATGTCAAATTCTGGTTGGTAAAATTGTGTGTCCTCCTTCTTTAGAGAATTTTGATATATATAGAATAAATACAGATTGATGTGTTTCCTAAACAATAGCTAATTTAAATAATTACATAATGACATAATTTCCCTAATTAAAGGAAATAATTACATAATTACATAATTTCAGTTGTACAATCCCATAGGATTTGCAGGCAGATATTCTCTGATAATATTTGTAGTAAATGGCCAGATATTATGCTAATATTATGCCAGAATATTTTTAGCAATTATTTCCATTGACACTGCCCTTGTCCAACTTTCTTCCCCCTATTTTGTACAAGAAATGTTGAATTTTCGGTTGATGGGGGTTCTAACATTACTCCTCTACGGCTTCTTCTTCCTAAAACACAACCATTGTCTCATTGAGTGAGGATAGTTCCTTCCCTAGCACTTGAATTCTAACAGGGTCAAACTCATTGTTTAATCCTGTCAGGAGCTTGTAGATCCTGTCCTTCTCCTTGTGGCATTTGAGTAGGTCAACATCTTCATTACATTTTGCTTCAAATTGGTCATAATGGTCTAATTCCTGTCACAAATTTTGTAGTGTATGGCCATACTCACTGACTGAGTAATTCCCTTGTTTTGTATTAGAGATTCTCATCTTAATCTCAGATTTGGGAAGCATCACCAACTTTGGAATAATTTGCTTTATAGCTGTCCCATACCTCTTTAGTTGCCTTCATAGACATGTAAGCATCACTCACCTATGGTGTCATGGCATTCCATAACCATGATAATACAACCGCATCTACCTCGTCCCATGCTGCAAATTTGGGATCTAAAGACTGTGTGGAGGTTGTCAGTGAGATGACTTGATTTGCCCTTCTCTTTTAAAAAGGTTTGGACAAAAGTGAGATCCTTTCAGGTAATTTCTCCCATTAAGCCTAAGGCTTGGTTGAATATTCTGGAGTTCAACATTACCCAAATTGTCTGATTGGTTAAGGGTTCTTTGATTTACATTTTTGAGGTTTGAAGTATGGCAATGCAGGCCTAGAAGAAATACAGTGGAATAAATAAAGTGTTGCGGTGTCGTAGGAATGCAGGCAGTGCTGGTGAATACAAGGGAAGAAAGAAAGGGGTGTGGTTTTGCTGCAATGCAGGCTGCGCAATAAATTATACAGGCTCCCAAGGATTTTAGAGTGCAGACACCATGTCAGAAAAATTGTTTCTGATGATATTCAAAGAGAAGCAATTGCTTTTAGATAGAATAAAAAATCTTAATAATGGAAAATCCTAATTTATGATGGATATAATCTATCCCTATAATTTCGGATCAAAGATCCTTTACAATAAATATAAAATATACTGTCAGCCTACTAATCCTCCTAATTATGACTGTAGAGGGAAATATTATCTGCAGCATAAATCAAGGGATTCTGACATTAGGGAATACAATGATTCACAAAACTAACTGTTCTGACCTCCTGCTGCCTGTTCTTTTTCCTCTATAATACACCTGTGACCCTTTTCCATCAAAGGTCGTTGCTCTGATTGGTCGCAACAGTTCCTATTTCATAACTTTTCAAATTTAGGAGTTTGTTTGAAAATAAAATCAATTCCTACTTTGTAACTTTTCAGAAAAGAGAGAATTTATTTAATTCAATTCCCAATTTTGTGGTTCCAAATATCCTTACACTTGTAAATTATATAGAATTATGAGATGAGGCGAGTCAGCCCGGGTTAAAAGTTTGATTGATAAATTTTGCATATAATAAGGTGACATTTCTTTGATTTGGTGTTTAGAATATGTATTTACGTATAAATGTTTAAATTTTGTGGTTCTGAACGTACACTTGTAAATACTATATAGAAGTATCAGATGAGGCGAGATATCTTATTGCTACTATATCTGAAAGGTCGGAATTTGATTGATAAATTTTGTAATATCTAAAAAAATGTTTGTCATTAGCGTTTTGGAATATGTAACTGCGTTTAAATGTTTGTTTCAGGTGCACTTTGTTCTGTTCTCCCCTGATATTTATGACGTCTGGTTAAATAAGGTAGATGAGTTGCTGAAAGATTAGTGTGCCACATCCGTAATCAGCAACTCTATTGAACACAATCATCTAGGAGTTGTGCAAATGCATTATTGAGTTTCAAATGACTGTGTAAGGAAAAAAATATAAGCTTAGTCTTGCAGATAATATACTCTATAAATAAGATTTTAATTTAATCTTGCAGCCTGCCCAAAGTTTGATTTTGTCAAAAATCAGAACAACCTTTGGGTGGAGGAGCTCCACTTATATCCATTTTGGTGTTTAAGGATGTTTGATCGTGATGTGGCTATTTTGTCTTCAAAAATTATTTTATAAAACAATTCTTGAAGAGCTTTCTAGAATCAAAGAGGGAAAAAATTGGATTGAGAAAACATCTTTAAAAACAATTTAGAAAGTTAGAAGACAAAAAGCATTGTTTGGTAATTTGTTTCTAAAATCAATTATATTGAAAAGACTACTTCTTCCTGCACTTCCATCATTTCTTGGGCACCTCCAAAATTTTTGGATATTCCCAAATGGTCCCGTGTGAAATACCGTTCTGTCCCTGCGTATTTGTTAACACAATGAGACGGAGGTGCGTGAGAAAGGTGAAGGTGTTCTTCATTAGCGCCTTTTTTGAGCTGCTTGTAGTTGGCAGCTTGCTGAACAAGATCTATGGTCATTGCGAGCTTCACTGTTTCTCCTGTCGGCGTTTTGCATCCACACAAACACAAGAAAATTCAATAATGGATCAAACATTTCAAACTGTGATTCAAATGAAGGAATAGCAAAAAAGAGGAAGAATAATATGGTATCATTGTTGATTACGGGAGCAGAAGAGGGCTGGGGTTTTTGGTTGGAATAATTCAACAACCGAACCATTACGAGGAATATCCATACGCACGTGATTAATGTTTCTGGAATGTCATTTTGAAAGTTATTTTCAGAAATCAATTATATTTCGGTTTCGAAATATATTTAATAACTTTCGAAATAGTCTCTTCTTAAAGTCATTAATAATGTTTCAGAATAGTCTATTTAGGTAGTTGAATTTTGAAAATGACTTTCAAAATGACCTGTTTCAAAAGCGTACAATAACTTTTGGAATAGTGTGTTCCGGAATCAAGAATTTAAATACCAAATGTTTTCAAAAATCGTATTCTAGAGATTTTGTGAATTCTATGTTCTGAAATACAACTGTAACCCATTCTATCCAACTTACCCCAAGCGACCCTTCTGCCATCTCCACTGCTTCGCGGAACGACACAAAGCCACCGTCAAAGCCACTATCACCATAACACCCCGACGCCACGATCACCACCTTCACCTTCCTCATGGTTGCATTAGTTTCAACAAATATGCAGGCGCAAAACGGTATTTTCACATGGGACAGTTTGGAAATATTCATAAAATTTGGAGGTGATCCAAGAAATAATGGAGGTGCAGGAAGAAGCAGTCTATTGAAAGACAGCCTAAACCGCTCAAACTCTTCACGTTCATAGCCCTACTTTCCTCCATCCACTTTCAAACAATGCTGCATCAAAGGCTGGGCTGCATCTTCCTGCACCTCCATGGTTTACTCTCACACTTTGAAAATACTAAAAATATCTTTTTAAAATTTTCAATATCAGAATATAAAATCTGGAGACTTTTCAAATTATACAATTTAAAATATAAAGTATATATTTCAAATTATACCATTCAAAATATAGAAAATATATTTTGAATTGTAGTAGGGTTGGTGGTGGCGGGGTCCTACAGCGGGATGCTCAGAACATGAAAAAGATCAAGGGATGGGGTGTAGGAAGGTAAGGGTGAAATGGTATTTTCGTTCCTCTGGGGGTGTAGGAGAAAACCATGGAGGTGTAGAAAGAAGCGGCCCAAAGGTTGCTCAAACTTTTTCCTCAAGACCATTTGATGTTGGAATGACATGTGCCTTTTGACGAATTCTTCCTCCACCCAACCTTCTTCTTGCACCTTCATAACAAATTTTAATTTCAAAAGTGACCTTATGAAAATTATCAAATTGTCCCTACTTTATTAAAGAGTCCCAACCTTTATTAAAATTTGAGAACCGGACAGCCAGCTATCTGGTTCTCATTCTTTTGAAATTTGAGAACCGAATGGCTGGCTGTTCGGTTCTTAAATTTTAAATAAACGAGAACCAGATGAACTAGAGGAGGTATCATCCGGTGTGTAAGTTATGAATCGGACCCCAGCCTGTTCGGTTCTAAAATCTCATTTTTTATATTTTTTTATGAGTTGTTGGAATGCTATGTTACATATATGTTCAAAGAAAGGTATCTATATGTTACATATATGTTCAAAGAAAGGTATCTGATTTCTTGGTTCGGGAATAAGATTGTATTCTTTGGCTCTTCATTTGCCTTAATTAAAATAATTTAATTTTACTTTAATTGAATTTGAAATGAAACCTAATAAGGAAGAATGAACGTGCAAAATAAGAGACTATTCCTAAAATGCAGCAAAGGAGACTCTTTTTAGCTCTTCATTTGCCTTAATTAAATTAATTTAGTTTTAATTTAATTGAATTTGAAATGAAATCCAATGAGGAAGAGTGAACGTGCAAAACAAATAGACTCTTCGTGAAATGCAGCTGAAGAGACTTTTCACATATAACAAAATCATAAATTAATTGCATTATGTTTTTAAAAAATTAAGTACAAAAGAAGGTGAAAAGTTTAATAGTGGACAAAGTTACATTTTCCTAATCATATATGTCACAGTGTTACTGTTAGTTTAAACAAAAATTGAAAAAATGTGAACTAGATGAGCATGTCATCCGGTTGTCATTTGCAAAAAAATGACAATCGGATGGGGGTGTCATTCGGTTGTCATTTCCAAAACAAATGAGAACCGGATAAAGCTCATCCGGTTGTCACGCTGCCAGATCGGAAAAACTCTCATTTCGCCATCGACAGTCCCCAAAACACCAAATCAACTACTCTAATCAACAATACCACTTACTAATTGCTATTAAACATAAAAAATTGGTTACCTACGGCTTGTTTGAAGGTTTAATTGAAAATTTGGGAGAAAGTAACGAAACACACGAGCTATGAACCGGATATAGGGGTGAAGAGGATGGAGGGTATTTTTGTCTTTGCACTTTTTAGTTAAGGACATAGTTGTCTTTTAATAATTAGTATAGAGGTGTAGGAAGAGGGTATGGGGTGGAGGAAGAATTCGTCGTGCCTTTTTAATGGATTGTTTCTTTTAACATCCTATGTTTTTTTTTTCTTTTCTACATTTCCATAGATATCGAAAAGGTCTAAATTATTCATAGAGTCGCGATACAATCTTGAAAATCTTGAATGCATATGGATTTCTAAATGAAAAATTCAAAAATATATTCTAAATTAACTAATTTATAAATATATTTTGGATTGTATCTAGAAATATATTTTAGATTATGTTGTTCGGAATTCAAAAATAATGTGGATTATAGTGTCTAAATATATTTTGGATTTTACAACATGAAATACATTTTTAAATAAAAAAATGTATTTTGGATTATGCAACTTAGAATATGATTTTAGTGGCAAAATCTTCTATACTCTATCATGAACCCCTCACACATGTGAAATTATTATAATACTCTCTCTATTAGTTTCTGGGAAATAATTTTTAAAAAAATTTTAAAAAATATTTTATAAACATAAATTTACATTTCGAAAAATACTTTCTGAAAATTAGGTTTTCAAAAATCTTTTCCGAAATATGATTTTATGTTTTAGAAAATATTTTCTGAAAATAAATTTCAAAAAAAACATATATCAAATAATAAAATTTACATTTTAGAAAATATTTTTCATATAAAGTATTTTAAAAAAGCATTTCCCGAAACTTATATTTATCTAAAAGGGTATTTTGAGTTTTTATAAAATTGAAGGGCTGCATGAAGTTTTTGGCGATTTTAAATTGTGCAATAAAAAAATCTGATCTATAGATAATTTATAGTTCTCCAAATTCTACGGAGGTGTATGAAGAAATCATGGGGTAAAGCAAGAGAACATTTTTAATAAACTAAGAGTTCTATACCATGTGTACGGTTCGATTATTTTTTAACACTTAATTCATTTTTGGGAGATTTTATTCATACCATATTTTTGTTGAGAAAATAGAAGCAGAATAGGGTATTGCAAAAAGTTGAAGGGGAAACGAATTTTTCGAACCTTAACAGCCCCAAAATTGCTTTTAGATTTTTTGAAGATCTTTCCAGCTGGTGGGTGTCTTCTAGAAGCCTTCAAACGTGGGTTTGTGAACGTTGTAGTATTTTTGAACGTTGAGAACCGCTTTGTGGATGTTGGGGGCAGCTCTTGGGCGTGGATGGTGGAGGCCGTTTCTTCCACTACTCCTTCACAGCCCAAACCTCTCACTTCCCATCCTCTATAAATAGGAGCTCCCACCTATTATGAAAATCATGTACCAAGAGCTCCTTATCTTCTCTTATTCTATTTTTCACATATTCTCTCTTCTCTTTCTTATTTCTTCTCTAAATATCTTGGGTATTTTTTACTCTAAAGAGTAGTTATGAAATCCTCAATTTTTAATTGAGAAGTTCCTGTTGTATCCTAGGGAACTAACGCATTTATCGTGGATAAGTCCTTTAGGACAGTGATATTTTATCACGCCTCCAGAATTTTAGTTTATTAATTTTTCAATCGTCTTTTTACAACAATCTTAAGGACTTATGGCTGATAGTGGGGAAAACAACAACACTGCACCGGAGATGTCAAACGGTGCTTCCGGAACATCAACCATCTTTGCAAAGCCATTTCCAAATATTTCGAAGATTGAAGTTTTCTCAGGCCAAAACTTCAGACGCTGGCAAAAATGCGTGTCTACCCTGTTAGACATGTACAGAATTACTTATGCACTTACGACGTCCAAACCAGACACCAGTTCTCCTGCGAAACAAATTGAAGATTGGATCCATGCAAATAAGGTATGTCGTCACACCATGCTCAGTGCATTACCTAACGATTTTTTCGATGTGTATTGCTCCTACAAGGAAGCAAAGGAAATTAGGGATTCTTTTATCCTCAAATACACTATCGAAGATGTCGTCCAACAAAGATTCGTTATCGGAAACTACTACCATTGGAAGATGATAGAGGACAAGGATATCAAGATTCAAATCAATGAATATCACAAGCTACTTGAAGACATTAAAGTAGAGAATATTGTTCTACCCGATGAATTTATTTCAGAACTTCTGATCAAGAAACTTCCACAGTCCTGGACAGACTACAAACAGCAGCTGAAGCATGGGCATAGACATATGTCACTACCAGACCTCATCACTCACATCATCATTGAAGATACTAACCGAAAGGAGTGTGCTGCTGCAAGGGCTAAGGCCTTATCTGCCAAAGCAAATACGATAGAAGACAGACCAACTCCGGAAAGGTATGAGAAAAAACTTGATCACAAGAAAAAGAAATCTAATTTTTCCTCTCCCAGTGGACCTAAACCCACCTTTAAGAAGAAGGGAAATTGCTTTGTTTGTGGAAAGCCAGGTCACATGCACCTCAGTGTAGACATAGGATCAAGAACGACAATCCTCCTAAGGCAAATATAGCCGAAGGTGAAGATACAATTTGTGCAGTCGTTTCACAAGTAAACCTTGTGACAAATGTGAGCAAATGGGTGATAGACTCTAGGGCTACCAGGCATATATGTGCAAACAGAAATGCATTTTCCTCCTACTCTAGTGTAGGGCATGGAGAAGAACAAGTTTATCTTGGTGATTCTAGGACTACTTCTGTCCTAGGAAACGGTAAAGTTCTTCTAAAGCTTACATCTGGGAAGACTTTGGCTTTAAGTGACGTGTTGCATGTGCCATCAATTAGAGTTAATTTGATCTCTGTAGCACTACTGGAAAGGTAGGGGTCAAAGTGTCATTCGAATCTGATAAGATTGTGATGACAAAAAATAATATGTTTGTGGGAAAGGGATATTGTGATCAAGGTCTCTTTGTACTGAATGTTTCTGAGATTTTAATGAATCTAGATCTATGTCTACTGCTTATATTGTTGACTCTTATGATATTTGGCATGTTAGATTAGGATATGTAAATTCTTCGTATGTTATTAAATTGCAACGACTTGGATTGATTAACATGCATGATAAACAAAGTAGGAAATGTGATGTATGCGTAGAATAAAAAATTACAAAGAAAGTATGTCATTCTATAGCACGCCAAACTGAGTTGTTAGGTTTAATTCATACCGATCTTGTTGATTTAAAGCAAACTATGACTAGAGGTGGTAAAAATTATTTTGTAACTTTCATGGATGATTATTCAAGATATACAAAAGTGTACTTAATAAAACATAAAGATGAAGCTTTTGATATGTTTCTTTCTTATAAAACTGAAGTTAAAAATCAATTAGATAAGAAGATTAAAAGGATTAGATAAGATAGGGGTGGTGAATATGTTTCATTTAATGATTATTGTGTTAAAGAAGAAATTATTCATGAAGTAACCGCACCATATTCATCTGAATCCAATGGAGTAGCAGAAAGAAAAAATATAGGACTCTTAAAGAAATGATGAATGCTATGCTCATTAGTTCTAATGCTCTTGATAATCTTTGGGGTGAAGCTCTTCTTACCGCATGTTTTTTGCAAAATAGAATACCTTATAAGAAAACTGGCAAAACACCTTATGAGTTGTGGAAAGGTTTTCAACCTAATCTTAAATATTTAAGAGTGTGGGGGTGTTTAGCTAAAGTGATGTTACCTAATCTTAAGAAAAGTAAAATAAGTTCTAAAACTTTTGATTGCTTGTTTTTAGACTATGTTGAACATAGTGCTGCCTATAGATTTCTTGTTTTTAGTAGTGAAATAATTGAACGTAATACTATAGTAGAAACTATAAATGTTGAGTTTTTTGAACATATCTTTCCCTTAAAGGTCACTAGTACTTCTGAACAACCTTTAGACATTGCAAGTGATACAATGTGTGAGGATTTGAGGAGAAGTAAAAGACAGAGAAAGGAAACTTCCTATGGAGATGATTTTTATACTTATCTTGTTGGAAATGAACCATTAAGTTTTTCAGAAGCTATTAGTGCTCCTGATGCTAAGCATTAGGACAAGGCCATTAGGATTGAAATTGATTCCATTAAGAAAAATAACATTTGGACTTTAGTAGATTTGCCTAAAGGAACAAAACTTATTGGTTGTAAGTGGATCTTCAAGAAAAAGTATCATCCTGATAGATTGATAGAAAAGTATAAGGCAAGATTAGTAGCAAAAGGGTTTTCTCAAAAACCCAACATAGATTGTTTTGATACTTTTGCTCCAGTTACCAAGATTTCTTCCATTCGAGTGTTGCTAGCTCTAGCATATATCCCCAGGTTAGTTATTCATCAAATGAATGTTAAGACAACATTTTTGAATGGTGAACTAAAGGAAGAAATATATATGACTCAACTTGAAGGATGTGTAGCTCCTGGCCAAGAAGAAAAGGTATGCAAACTTTTAAAATCTTTGTATGGGCTTAAACAAGCACCAAAACAATGGCATGAAAACCTTGATAATGTTTTACTATGTGATGGTTTTTCTACTAATGATGTTGATAAATGTGTGTACACTAAATTAGAAAATGGTGAATGTGTCATTATATGTTTATATGTAGATGACATGCTTATTTTTTTTACATGCATTGATATAGTTTCTAAAACAAAATTGTTTATTGAATCTAAGTTTGAAATGAAAGACATGGGTGAAGCAAGTGTGATTCTAAGAGTTAAAGTCATAAAGAAGGGAGATAGTATATTACTATCTCAATAGCAATATAATGAGAAACTTCTTAAGAAGTTTGGCTATTATGATTTTAAATCAGTAAGCACCCCTTATGATGCTAACTCCAAGTTAATGAAAAATAGAGGAGAATCTATTTCTCAATCTCAGTATGCCCAGATAATTGGGAGCTTATTGCATTTAATGAGCTTTTCTAAACCAGACATTGCTTATGTAGTAAGTAGACTGAGCAAATATACTCAATGTTCTAGTCAGGATCATTGGGATGCACTTGCAAGACTTATGAGATATTTAAGAGGTAAAATGGATTATGCCATTGAATATAGTGAATTTCTCGCTATGCTATATGGGTACAGTGATGCTAACTGGATCTCTGATTCAGATGAGACAAAATCCATTAGTGGTTATGTATTTACACTTGGTGGTAGCATAGTTACATGAAGATCAACTAGACAAACCATTATTGTTATATCAACAATGGAATCAGAGTTTGTTGCTCTTGAAATAGCTGGAAGTGAAGCTAAGTGGTTGAAAAACTTCTTAGCAAACATTCCGTTAGGAATGAAACCAACCCCATTTATATCAATATGTTGTGATTGCCAATCGGCAATAGCTATAACTAAAAACAAAACTTACAATGGAAAGAATAGACATATACATGAGACATAATTTGGTAAAGCAGCTGCTAAAGAGGGGAACAATTTTCATTGATTATGTTAAGTCATAATAGAATTTGGCCGATCCTCTGACAAAACCTCTAGGGAGGAACATGATTTTAGAAACATCAAGGAGAATGGGCCTCAAGCCACTTGCAAACAAACAAGTGATGGAAACCCAACCTTTGTGATTGAAGATCCCATGAATAAGGTTTATATGGGTAAAAACAAGCCACTTGCTAGTTCTACTAGCACAAAATTGATTTAAAATCAATGTGTGAAGGTGCTAGATACTGCACTATTGAGAAGGTAAACTTTGTCGTTAAAAATCTATGTAGAGTACGAATTTTAGCTTATAACAAAGTTTTTAATGATTTTCATATCCCTTATGGGTGGTGTATGATTTGCAGCATATACTTGATGAAATCACCTATATGAGTGTCAAGTGCGGCTGCTTGCATGAGATCTTGGCAAGATATCTAGAGCTCTCATAAATACCGGGCATGTGCATGGCCTATTAGGCGCAACACAACGATAACAACAAGAATTGTGAGGGTGTATTGTGATTGATAAACCTCTAACACATACTAAGTGTCTTGGTTCATATAGCTTGCTATACTAACTACACTGTGTGTTAAGTTCATCGATCAAAGACTGGTTCATATAGCTTGCTATACCAGCTCTGATGCATTACATCTTATGAGACCCAAGATTATTTATTTTCTTTCTTATTCTTTAAAACATTTTGCAATATGTGGGGGATTGTTGTGAAAAGAGAAGTAGAACAAGGTATTGCAAAACATTAAAAGGGGAAACAATTTTTTGAACCCTAACAACCCCAAAACTGCTTCCAAATTTTTTGGAGATCTTTCCAGCTGGTGGGTGTCTTCTAGAAGCCTTCAAACGTGGGTTCATGAACGTTGCAACATTTTTGAACGTTGAGAACCGCTTTGTGGACGTTGGGGTAGCTCTTGGGCATGGATGGTGGAGGTCATTTCTTCCACTACTCCTTCACAGCCCAAACCTCTCACTTCCCATCCTTTATAAATAGGGACTCCCACCTATTCCGAAAATCACACACCAAGAGCTCGTTATCTTCTCTTCTTCTATTTTTCACATATTCTCTCTTCTCTTTCTCTATTTCTTCTCTAAATATCTTGGGTATTTTTTTTGCTCTAAAGAGCTTTCTTGCTAGTTTTGAGATCCTCAGTTTTTAATTGAGAAGTTACTGTTGTATCTTAGGAAACTTGTGTATTTATTGCGGATAAGTCCTTAAAAACAGTGATATTTTATCATGCCTCCAGAATTTTAGTTTATTAATTTTTCAGCCATCTTTTTACAACAATTCTCACCACTCAATTTTGTTCGAATAAAAAAATATAAAAAATATAATAACAAATTTATTTAATTAAATTTCAAAATTGAAGTTTGAGTTTTATAATTTTTTATTTCATTTTTATTTTCATTTTATGAGAATATATATATATATATATATATATATATATATC
>Ga0209700_108851_pt1 | contig 12398 bp, 7 predicted proteins | sample SiratroredBW_FD_187528 | JGI IMG/M metagenome (GOLD analysis project Ga0209700, IMG submission 187528) | Root nodule microbial communities of legume samples collected from California, USA - Siratro red BW (SPAdes) (version 2) | ecosystem: Host-associated > Plants > Roots > Nodule | place: USA... | reverse complement strand
TATATTTTATTTTTTTTATTGAGAAAACTCGTTCCACTGTTCGTGTAAGTATTTTCTCTAATAAAATTCATGGGGTTTAAGTCTGTTTAAGTTTATTTTAAAATTACAAATGATATTTAATAGCCGTTTAATGTTTATGAGATCTAAAGATAAATGATTATTTTCATCATAATCAAAATTTGAAATATTTTTTAAAATATACAAACTATATTTTAGATTTACCATAATAATTTATAGTGGTACAAAATTATTTTCAACTATTTGATAATTAGTTAAAAAATGATAAGTTTAATTTTAACATAAATCAAATATGCAAATAAAAAATAAAAGAAAATTAGTATGAGAAAGTCATTGTTTTTATCTGATTATTAAGTCAAATTAAATTTGAAAGTTAAATAAAATATATTAAAATAAAAAACAAAATTAAATACTCAATATACAATGTTAAGATAAGGCATGCTTCAAATGAAAAATGGTAAAAGAAAAGTAAAAACAAAGAAGCATGAATAGTGTGATTGGTATAAAATGATATTGATTGCCTCATTCATCCATGTATCACAAGATTCAAAGTTTATTTGTGATTCATAAAAAGACAGAAATTCCTGACTAGCATAATTGTATAGAATTAGAAAATCTAAATGCAAATCACAATATTGTAAAGGATAGTGATATTTTATCATAACCGTTTATCTTTTATTCCAATTTGATATTAACATATATTATTATTTTATTTATATATAATATTTTATTAATAAAAACACTATTAAATAATAATCATTTATAAACAGTAGTGTAAAACTAATATTTTTTTATTGTAATAACTATCCAAATAAAAAAACACCAACCACAAATTACATTTGTAACTAACAACAGACAGAAAAACTTGATATTAATCCAAAACAGTCACACTATAGTTTAGAAAAGATTTTATACAAAACCTATCACAAATACCTAATAACAAATTATGGTAGTAGAGAGAAACAAACATGGTGTAAGAAACCAAATAAAGGTTGGAAATAGTAATGAAAAATTGAGCCAGGTGACTTGTGATACTGGATTTAAAGGACAATAAGATTATTATTTATTAAGAAAATTTGTTAATATAACAGAGAAAAAATAATATTAATATTTTTTATTTAGTTCTATTTATATGATAAACAAGATAAATTATTTAATAAATAAATTTTAAAATAAAAATAATAGAAATATTATTAACATATTAAAAATATATTAAATATAGAAAATAAATTGTATCATAAATGTCTGTCTTGGTATATTTTATTTACTGTTTAAATAGTTTTTTTATTCATTTCTAGAGTTTAATCTTTTACATAACTTTATTATTTATTTAGTGTCACGTAATTTTGAAATGACGGATTTAACAATCATATATCTAATTTGGGCGGGAACTTTGTCACAGGATTACCTACTGTTGGATGGTGTAAAATAAATTAATTTTGAGCTATAGATGTCTAGGAACAAAATAATGTTTTCATGACTTTAGACATATATCATTAAAGTACTTTTTCTCGTAGAAATAATATTTTGGTATATTTAAATTTTGGTTTTTTTATATATATATATATATATATATATATATATATATTCGGGATATATATCATTATTATATGATATCAAATAAAATATTAAATTATGTTTTGCAGTTAATCATATTAAAAGGTATGAAACTTTGTGAGGTATTTTATAATACGTAAATAGAAATACCAAACTTTCCTTATTATTATGATGGTATATTACTAAAACATTATGTAAGAAATATATATTGCTATTCCTTTTAAATATTGTTTTCATCAAATATTTAAATTCGGTTGTTATGAGACTATAACAATTTATATTACATACAAAAGTGTTAACTAATAATTCAAAAGATTCAGATAACATGATTTATTATATAGGATATACGTATATATGAGTCACACATCATATTTTCAATTTCCATAACACAACAATAAATTACACCAAAGAATACATGAATTATCAAATATATTTTAATAATTTAAAATAATTTACCACTCAAGACATCTTTTAAAATACTCATATTAAATTTCCTATAAACTAATACTTCAATTATTAGAACCATATTAAAAAATCTTTATCCTCTTCCCGTATTAGGATTATAATAATATTCTCAATAGACTTTAATAAAATATTTTAAAAACAAAATATGGTATTTCCAAATTTGTTAAAATTGAACAAAAAAATGGATATAATATAACAAAATACATGGACAACATGATATATACATATTTTTAGAAGAGGGAAATGAACTTTATTTGACATAGGCACCCATGAAAATGAGAGATCTCACAAGAATGAAAATTGAGAGTCAAACGCATACAAGATAATCACACCACCTTTAATCCAAAATCTTAAGATATTAGGTTTGTGAGTCTTCTTTCTTATATGTTACTCAACTTTCTCATTCTTAACTAATGTGAGACTTCGACTCACATTTGAATATCTAACATTAACGTCATGTTGTGACCTCATCCACTCACACTTGAATATTTAACATTAACATGATGTTGTGGCCTCATCCATCCAAGTATAGATGTAATATATTTTGGTAAATAATAATACATATATGGGATAAATATGCAACATTAATTCTGATTTAGTCCTTTGTGAAAATCATTTTCTTTATATGTGCACTCAAAAAATATAACTTAAAGAATTGCAATTCTTATTTTAACTCACGAAATCATATTTAATCATTATACGTAATCGGAAAAAATTATTACGTTATTCTTTAATATTGTGTTCAAAATTACAAGAACCAATTGGAATGATTGTATAATACGGTTTTACGCTTACTTAACTGAATAAGCATGAAATGTATAATCTCTATTATTATTTTCTAATCAAAAGTTTGATGGCAAAATGTGAAGATTAATTCAATAAAATTTTGTATAAAGATTCTAGATTGTTTGACTGTCTTAGACTATGCAATGTTTAATATGCAACTTCTATTATCTAGTAATATTGTTTAAATGATTTCCCAGTTCAGTATTATTATTTTTATAAAAAAAATTATTAATATGTAAAAATAATACTAAAAAGTAACCTTAACATATACACATTTAATAGAATATTACTAAATCGTCTTAACATTTTTCAATGTTACTGAATACCCTTTTGCTAGCATCTTTTTATAACATCGTTCACTAAATTAGATAACCTGTGTTATCTCTGTTCGTTATTCATATTGGAAAAGCATTGCCTCACAGATTCACAAAATTGGTGAAGCTTGGACAAAAGTAATGAAATCAATCAGTTCAGTGTTAATGTTATTTGAAGTTGGCAAGATAAATTTTATGCTCATTATTATAGTGGATGGGTAACAATCATTAATTTATTTTGATTTATTAAAAATTTAACTAAAAATGTGATTAACTATTATTTATTTAATAAAATTACAGTTCAATCATCTATTAAAAAATTTTGGCGGATGAATATCCCATTCATCCATAAAAATATTTTCAAAACTATATTTTAAAACAAGTAAAACATAAATTTTGTGAAAAAGGTAAATTTAAGAATGATTTAAAGGTGAAAAGTTGATTGAATTAATTTTGATCTGACTTATATACTGATATTAGATTTTAAAAAATAATAGATAAATTATTATTCATTTATAGAATTAAATAGATGAATATGATTCAATCTATTTTGTATATATACGGTAATGAATGAGTTAGATGAATTGATCCGTTGTTAATCAAAACATCTAAGTACTGATAAAGGATAACGTTACTGAAGAGTTTTACAGATTGAAAACTCTTGGTGGAATCATTCATTTGTGGAATGGAATGTCTCTTGAATGAGAAGGCAGGTGAATTATTTCGTGAATGAATAGTGAGTGTTTGTACACAAAGCCCTATTGATCACGTTCAACTTGCAGTGAATTTGTTCTCTTGCTGCCTAACTTTTTGCTGTCATTCCTTTGCAAATTATAGGGATCAAGGATATATAGAGTTTTGAGTACTTTCGTGTTCCTTTTCAAGAACATGATTTTGCAGCTAATAATTAGAAAAAACAAGACTCAAATCCACAATTACTGTTTGCTTGTCGATTAGAGCAAAAGGAATATCTTTTCCAAACAGACACATGAACAATGACATTCCTTCATCATATTCATTTTTATTCTAATTAAAAACCCTACTTATTTTCATCACGATAATAAGTATTAGCTAATTTATTAATATATCACCTTTTATCCTATGCAAGTTAGTGAATTCCAATGCATAGAGAACAAAAGGAATGGACAAAAATTGTGTTTTTAACTACACTAAGCAGAAACTATTTATTTCATGAGATACTTTTCAAATATCTCGTCAACACTAACCATTACCTTTTCAACACTTATTCTTACACTTCTTTTTCTTCCTCTATAGATATCAACTAACTTTGAGTATAGGAGGATTTGAAACTTGATGTAAAAGGCAGCACTTTTAAAATCTAAAATACAAATAAAACTGTTAAGCATTGAAACTAGATCAAAGTTTATTCAAAGGGGTGTAACGTGATCGAATTAATGTCAATGATAAGAAACAAACATTTATGTCTGCATGCAAATTTTTGTCTATTTTACAATCAGAAGAAGCCCTTCAGCCAAAAACATTGTCTTAAAAATAATGAAGTATTCCAAACACGCAGAACTCAGTCTATAGCTTTCTTACTTCTTTTATTGCTTCATAGCCAATCAAATCCGGACTCCATAAAAGTTGTCACTGGTAGAAAATCAAAATTTGGATCATAGAGTGAATCACCCCAAGGAAAGTGGGTGGTATCACTGGATGATTTTGGAGATAAATACCCTTTATCAACCGAACTAGGGTTATCATTATCTTCAAGTATCTTATTTCCTTGACAAGATGATTCCGGTAAATCCATGTTGAGTAACTCCGAGAAGAAACTGCCATCCATCTCAAGAGTTTCCATGAAATTCAATACCGGATCATTGTTACTCTCTGAAGATGGAGACACTAGAAATGTCTTCATTTTGTTATGATCACCAACATTGCTCTTATTGTCTTCATTGTGTTGACTAATTTCGTTGGTGACTGTGACCTTAGTCCACCTTGTTGCTTTAGTCTGAACAAGACACGAACCCTTATCGTAGTGCCATTCTTGGTTCTTAACGTTTTGATCATGCTGAACTGTGTTTAAAGTGCTTAGTGCACCACCATTTGTAATGGAGTTGCCATTCTGAAGTTTCCTTCCAATGTTGGTGTTCCAATAATTCTTGATTTCATTGTCTGTTCGTCCCGGAAGCCTTCCAGCAATCAAGGACCACCTAAAATCAATGCAACACTTCTGTTATCCTATGAATGTATAACAATTTGAGACCACTTTCAAATCAATACATGTTAATAACAAATTTTCCTATATTATTAAAGAGATCAGTAATGTGTGGGAGAAGACAGAAAAAGATAAAATGTAAGTACTATAAAAAAAAATTACTATAATTTAAATATCTATAGTTCTTGTGCTTGTACTTTCCTATCTTATTATAAAAATTTGATATACCTGTTTCCAAGAAGATTGTGAAGCCTGATAATGAGCATCTCTTCATCATTAGTAATGTTGCCTCTCTTAATGCCAGGCCTTAGATAATTCAACCATCTCAGTCTGCAACTTTTCCCACATCTCTTAAGACCTGCATGATTCAACATCAAAAAATTACTATATATAGATGTAAGTTGAAACTAACCAATTCAAATTTCCATGTTATTCCAACTGAATCAACCAATGATGCATATGAAACTGTGTAAGTGGCTCCATATAAACATGCATGCATTCATCGTCATCATCACCTGCTCTTTTGGGCAGGTGTCTCCATTTTCCTTCGCCATGGATGTTAATGTATTCTGTCAGAGTTTTATCTTCCAGAGCTGTCCATGCTCCTTTGTTCAAACCTTCTTTAGAACAACAAGGACTTCTTCCCATCTCCTTTTTACACGTAAAAGTGAGTGGTCACAAGTGTAAGTGTGGTGAAGAGAATGAGAAAGATAGTATGTGTTGGCAGCTGATGGTGCGTAATCACGCATGCTCTATATATAATATGCATAAATACATTATTCTTATTAGGGAAGACCCAAAAGGAACCGTTTCTGGTTCTCCACCACCAATAATTTGCTAGTTAAAGTTCTTTCATTGAATATAAATCAGCTTAGGGTTTCAAATCAAGTTGCCTCATATGGGCCATATAGTTTTTTGACAATGTTTCAGAGAGTGGAGATTAATTAATTACAAAAGAAAAGAAAAATCATATGTGAATTCACTCATCTGCCATTCATACACATCACTTGCAGCTACTTTCTATCTAACTTTCCCACTCTCCTGAAAGTTTGTTGGATTTCAAATATCTGAAAATTTGAAAATAAAAGTGGGATCGAATTTGTAAAACCCTTAATTCTCTCTTGGTTTTAAGAGAATTAGAAGTAATCTTATTTAAGAAGAATAAAAAATTTGAAAGAAAGGAATAATCTGAGTTTTGGTTCATTGGTGTTTGATATATCAAACCCCACTACCCCATGTTATACTCTTTCTATAAACATGGAGTGTAGTTTGCTAATTAACTCCCACATCCGAAATGTATCGTCTTGCTGTTTGAATCATTTAAAGTCTCTCTTTTTATTCTTCTTGTTGTCTCTTAAAAATAAAATTTAGAAAAAAAAAAAAAAGTCCTAAGAATAAAAGTATTTTTTAATGAACAAAAAGCTTTAAATGGTATCTCTCTATTATTGTGGCTGAGTTGTAATGTTAGGCCACTAGCTAATTTAAATTGTATCTCTATTAGTTTTTTTTTTTTTTTTTTTTTTACAGAGAAGATGAAAAATGTTGGGTGGCACTAACTAAGATTTAAGTTTAACAAGATTGAGTTATTTTAATATCTTCTTTGTAAGTGGTGTTATTAGCTATAATTGCTTTATACATTGACACTGAATTTAGAACTGGTGCATGTGTTGGTCACTCGGTGTAGCAAACCAATTAATCGTAGTAATGTGTTATATCTCTATGGTATGTTTTATTTTATTCTTTGGTTTTCATTTAATATTTTTACTTACCTGTTTATTTATACTTGTTTACTTATTATTATCACAGTTTAATCTTTTAATTAATCTTTTGTAAACATTTTCGAAATTTGTTTAAGTTAATATATTAATCGAATTGCAACAACTTTTTAACTCTGCCCCTTCAACCTAAGCAGATATTTCAGCTTGTTAATATACTATCTTTTCTTTCATACTAGTTGCATAGTTTGAAGGCTTACATATTTTCTTTTCTTTAATTTTACAAATAAAAAATAATACATTTTTATTCCTCATTATGAATACCAGTTTTTCGTTTAATAAATTGTTACATAAAACAACCTTATTATTTAATTCTGTCTTTTTTAACGTATCACTGAACTGTTTGAACTAGTTAGTCTCTTCCATTTTTTTTTATAAATTTCTAGAAATAATAGAATAATCACTTTTTTTCACAAAATAATTTCAACTCGTAATAGTGATCTTTTCATTTCAATTTTCTCGTAAATAATGTTAAAAAAAAGGCAAATAATGATGACAAAGTTTCAGTTCTTGTACTTATAGCTAGACCACTAAATCCCAGATATTGTTCTTGGATAAATTCGTTTCCCTGCGATCATATCATGCTGTTAGAGAATAGTAAACAAATGACAAATTTACTTCCTGAAATTATAATTTATACTGTTATTTTATTAACTCTAATTATAATTTCAGAAAAGTAAATCTACCATTTATTTATTATTTTCTAAATATAGGTTTGTGCATGGAAAGTTAATAGTGTTCCCACCCAATTTCCATCTAAGAGGGCGTGAGGTTGGAGGGGGTCCTAATAATGGATTTTTTAAGTTTCTCTACATAAAAAAACAAAAAAAAAAAAAAAAAAAAAAAAAAAACGTGTAATAGATGGAGTTTTTCAAGTTTGTTAAAGAAAACGTGCAATGGGAAGAAAGATTTTTCCAACAATTCTTCTTTTAGTTTATGTAATTTTCCGTTTTTGTCACTTTCTCTTTTTTTTTTCATCTATGTTTCATTGTCTTTATCGTTGTAAATTCTATACCTTTGTTTCATTTGCTTTATATACGATTAAGTCTTTAAATTTTGAATTTTTATAAATAAATCCCAATTTTGGAGAGTAAATAGCAGGGTGAAAAACTTCTAAAAACGAGAGGTATGTTTTGTCACCACTTTTGAAATGATAATTGTTTATAAAATATGTTAAGGTTTGTCTGATTAACTACATGTTTGATACATTGATTAGTTATCAACAGGTTACTAATTATTTTCATTTAGCCCTTCAACTTTTATAAATGTGTGATTATTTGTAATTTATTTTCGTCGAAATTATTGTAATGTTGATTTCTAAAATTTGGGAAGAAATTAAAGGGAATCGATACATAACTCGTCATTATAAGAAAGTTTTTTACCTGTATAAAAGTTATTTATGTTAATTTATGAAAATAACAATCCAGTGCCAAAATCAACTAATGATTAATTTAGAATTGGATATTCAAAATAAGAAATGAATATAATGTAATTATCAATCTAAAGCTTATTTATACTAACATTTACAACGATTTGAATAATTTGTCATGTAATTGGGTTGGTTAAAGCATATTTTAAATTAACAAAAATACATTGAGTTATTTTATATTTATTTTATTTTTTGGAACCTGCATTTAATGTGTTCAAAATCAAACAGACGAATATCCAACTGAAAGAATTGTAAACTGTAAAATATTGAATTTAATCTGATTCTGTTTGATTTTTTTTCTCCTCCAAACTGTCTGATTTGATTCATGTTCGAAAGCCAATCCAAACCAAGTATATTATATTTTTTTATATATATTATTTTTATGTTAATTTCAGTTTTTAAAATGTAAATAAAATTCATTTATTACAATTAAATTGTTAATTGAATTTGATTATGCTTTTATTTATAAAAGATGTTGATCTATAGAATTACGTTCGGCGTTTAGAAACACAGTGTTGTGTTGTTGTAGTTTAACTTTTAAGATGTAGACCTTTCAATTAATGTAGTATACAATTAATTTACTTTTCAGCATCACTGTTTATTGTGAATTTGTGATTATAATATGTAATATTTGCTTTCAACTTATTCATTAACGATGTTTTTAAGTTGAATAGTTGTTCAGTGTATAATACACAACAAAATTTAAACTACAAAAATCAATCCACTTACAAAAGTTTTGGTTTAATTTTGTTTAAATTGCAAAACTAAAGTATCAACATTTGATAATGGTTGTGTATCATATGATTTTTCTGCTAGTCAATTAGACTTAAGTTACTTTATTATTATTTAGTTATAATTGTAGCTCGTGTATATATATACATGAATCTAACTTTCTTAGGGTGTAGATTAGTACATAAATGTAATTTCATCGTTATATAGTCCTATTTAAAATAAATATATATACAGAAATGTAATTAACAATTAATACGAAGTTATAATATGATAAAAAAGAGGAAAATAAAAGCAATATGAAAAAAAGGACAGAACAAGAATCATAAGTTAAATCTAATGCTGCGATCAAAAGAACTGAGTTCACAAGTTCACAGTCCACATGTTTCTCTGTCACATTTTGCAGGCATTTCAGACATTTGCTTACAGAAATGTCGTTGTCGCCAACAATGAGCCTCGCTATTGGACGGTCAAAAAGATACGCTGCACCAGACAAAATAGAATGAATGAACTGCTGATTACTTTCCAAAATCTGAAAAGTAAACAGCCAAGTGAAAATTATTTTCCAAAATTACACATTTAGGTGTATTCAGATGAGAAGGGAGATTTGAGGAAGTAAAAAAAATAAATAAATAATAAAATTATTTAGAGTAAATATAAAAGTAAAAAGTAAAAAATAAATTATGAATAATTTAATTAATATGATAAATTTTAAAAAAAGTTACAAAATAATATATTTATAAAATAAAAATTTATTATTATAATACTCGATTATATGATGTTATATAATGTGTATTATTACATATTTTGGGTTTTAAGTCATTCTTTCGATAACAAAACAACTTTTTGTGAGTTTTAAGTTTTTTTTTCGAAAAAAAAAATCGCATGTAATTTATATTTTGTATTAATAAAAAGAAAAATATGATTATTATATGTCAGACCAAACACTATTATAAATAACAGGACACACTAAAATATGGTATATCTTTCTTATATAATAAATCATAATCTCTAATATCTAAGAATTAATTGTATTGTCGGGGTGTCTTTTATATATACTTCTACCATTTGTATCAACTATTCGTATAATTGATGGAAATTGATAACAAAAAATAATTGTTATAGCTTTCTTGGTCATGTAAGAACATAATGTATTGTGTAATATAATATAATATTTTCTATTTGTATTTATTATTTGTGGGGATAAATATATAATTGTTTATTTTTTTACGTTATTTTTTTTTTCAAAGTATAGATGGTTCGAACACATCATTTCGTATTTCCGTCGCTGTTTATTTTTTATTTTTTTAATTATTCAAAGCAAACCATGACCTTCATTCGTAGATTAAATTTCAATGCTAACATGTTTAGGATGCAAATAGCATCACTTTCATTCGTAGATCGTATATAGTAGCATGTTAAAAGTTTGATAGTAAACAAAATTACCAAACAGGTGAAACAAACGTACATGAATTATTATTATTAATTCCTAAATACAATCACTGTTTAACCATCGAAAATATTTGACTGCTTGTTCCAATAATTAACTGTTAAACCTATCGAAAATTATTGACTGATTGTTCGAATAATTGACGGTTTAACCTAAAAATTGACTGTCAGTTTAAAAGAATTTGTGCAGTCCTCAAAATTTTTTGACTAAATTTTGAAGTTTTCGAAATTAATTTGGTATTTGAGAATTTTCCTTCATAAGACTCTTGTGAAAAAATGATGATCATATAAAATCCTCTTCACAAGAGGAATTTCAATCTTTTTTTATGCAATTAGGAAAAGATAAAATTTTATGATTTGGTTGATTATTAAATATTTCTCCATTTTTTCTGTAATTTAGAAAAAATAAAATTTTATGATTTTATTGATGATCAAATTATACTATTTTTAAAAAATAAATTTTAAATATAATTCAATTTTCTACAACCAGTTTTAAAAATGAGATTTATATCTATACTCATTGTTATAACTTACCAACTCGTGCCTAAGTATGATTAATAATGAATAACGCAATAGATTCATCAAATTGATTTTAATAGACTCTAAATAACTTTGATATTAAGTCTAAATTAACTTATTTTACAAAATGAGGTATACATAACATTAATTTTTAATTGACATAACATCTCTAACAATTATTGAATTATTTATATTCATATATTTAAAGAATATTTTATTCTATAAGTAAAATCAAATTTAAATTGCTGTTTGAACACCAATACTCTAAATATAAAGTTTTCTAACATTAAAAAATAACTTTAAAAAGAAAATTTTTCATTTAGTATAGAAAAAATGAACTGAGTTGAATTAATAGTTTGACTTGACTAGATAGATTTTTCAGTTTGACTTAAATTTGATACGATTTTTTTCAGCTTGATTGTAGTTCTGTTTAAATATATAAATAGCTTATTTAAGTTGATTAATTTGATTTGAATCAAATATATATATATATATATATATATATATATATATATATATATATATATATATATATATATATAAACTAATTAAACAACTTTATAGATAATTCAAATTCAAATTAATCATGGAGTCGAATTTTAAACCATTTCAAGATTTTCCAGTTCATTCCTAATCCTCTATCACGTATAGTTAAAATAAAGCGTGTTTCATTTCTACTTTCACAAAACATTTTAGTTTTAAAAATACAAATGTTCACGCTAGGCTCACATCTTGTTGTACGTAATGTTATTCTAATTTATAAGAGCGTGTTTCAATTTAGGAAAGATCTAACTCAACTTTCACTTTTTTTTTTATTGAACATTGTAGTATAATGTTTGACATATTTTTCAAATCATTAAAAATAATATTTACTTCCAACTCTAATTAATTTAGAAGTTATAATAACTTTCTTTAACTCCATTTAAATTCAGCTCAACTTAATTTATTAATTAAAATCTATACCCAGCCTAAAGCTTGTTTATTTTACCATTAAGAGACAAAGTCAATGTATGTTTAGTCTTATTCATGAATATGTGACATTGAGTTTTATTTTATGAAACTTTTCAAACCACAATAAAATAAAATAATTCTCATAATTATTTATATTTTTTGTTTTCAAAAAGCTTGTTTTAAAGACAAATATTAAAAAAAAAAAAAAAAAAAAAAAAAAAATT
>Ga0209700_108850_pt1 | contig 12399 bp, 8 predicted proteins | sample SiratroredBW_FD_187528 | JGI IMG/M metagenome (GOLD analysis project Ga0209700, IMG submission 187528) | Root nodule microbial communities of legume samples collected from California, USA - Siratro red BW (SPAdes) (version 2) | ecosystem: Host-associated > Plants > Roots > Nodule | place: USA... | reverse complement strand
CCAATGACTTAAGTGACTAGTCGGCCAAAAACCGAGATGCCACCATGTGGACTAAATGTATTTATTTTGCCTTAGAATCTATTTACATGTTTAAGTGGACGTTGACTTGTATTTTTTTTTTTTTTTAGTTATATCAATTTTTGCAGTGATCTTAATTTTTACTTTGTAAAATTTAGCACATTGGCACTCAGAGTAATGTGATATTCTAAGTTTAAGAGAAATAACTTGCAATAATTAGAACAGATATACTTTTAGGTGTGTAATTGTTGGATTTGGATTAAACATGCATTTTTGCTGGGTGGTTTGATTAAATTTCAAAAATATATTTATGACACTCAAAATGGTCCAGATTTCTTTTGCAGTGTACACTTTTGAAACTAATTTGACTAGAGGAGAAGGTGATTTAGTGTATAGTGTATAATTTTTTTAGAGAAGGAGGTTTTATATATATTTTTGTTGTGAATGCTAAATTAAGTTGTATTTGTGCAGAATTTATATTATTTTCTTTGAAACATGTCTGGAATTGAGCTGGATCAAAATGAATGTGCTATATAGTTTTATTTGATATTAAACCTGCATTTTGTGTTGACTAAAATGAAGTGTTTCCTTTCATAAAATCATAAAAAATTTTGACCATACTTCCTTGATAGAGAAATTTTTATTGCTGAATCATTAAGATATTGTAAAACAATTCTCTGTTTCAAATATTTTCTTGTTTCTACTTATACTTAATCAATTATGTGAAAATTTCTCTCTCTCTCTTGAGAATAAAAAAATTATATCATTTATAATATTTTGTACAATTTTTTGTTTTTATTTTTATATTGAGTACAAGAAAAAAAGAACACAATATTTAACGTAATAAACAATTATCACGTTAATTCTAATAATTTTATATGAAGATTTAAATAAACCAATATTAGAATTATCCAACAACATCAAAATTAAGATTGGTTTAATATTTTTAAAGAACACAAATATAATAAAAGACAGATCTTAATACACAACTACAATTACAGTACCTAAAGAAAAGCTTACAAGTATTTATTTATTCTTTGTCTTTAATCTTTGTATAGTTGGAGAGATAAACCTCCTAATAAGGTATACTCTTATAACATTTTCTTATTTATCATTTATCCTTATGTTTAACCTTTATTCCTTGTTATTTGTTAAAAATACTTTGAATTTTTAATAAATACTCTCTCGTCTATATTATGATACATACCTTCCAAAGAAAACAATGTTTTACATAAAACATTTTGTAATTCCAACAATTTTTTATGTTTTTTCTCTATTAAATACATGATTATCTGGTATTAAATAACGAAAAAGAATTTAATAACAAGTAATTAAAAATTATTTCAGTTCATTTTTATGGTTTTTTTATTATTTAATTTATTGATTCAAATGTATATTTTTATTCCTCTTTTAATACTACTATATAGACTACCTTTAAAGGGTTAATGAAGTTGTTCAAGACTATAACTAAATTTCAAATTTTTGATTCGGAACTATTATGCCTGCTTTCACTTTTAATTTTACTTGTTTTATTAAAAAAATAATAAAAAGTCTCATACCATTACAAAAATTCCATAGGATTGGTAGTGGTATATTACAATTAATTAATTTAATAATAATAACATTTTAGAGTAAAGGGGATTAAGTAGTAAGAAAATCAATCAATTATTTTTCCTGTTTTGTGTATTGTTTTTATTGAAGTGCCGTGTAAGGGGGACTAGAGGGAGTATATTATATATAATAGTTAATATTAAATAAAAAGCTATACATATAATGAATTAGTTGCATTTTAAAATTTTAATATTCACTTTTTTTATGAGTACTTAAAATTTCTACATTTTTAATTCAACTTTTACTTTTTTATTTTTTTTATTAATTTATTTGTCACTATTAAGACACGTAAGATGTTGTAGTTAGTATTATAATTAATATAAGATAAGAGACTTTTATTATGTTGGATAATAATGTTATTATATTTTTTTAACATTTTCATATTATTATATATAATCATTAAAAAAATTATCATTGCATTTTATTGATGTAAATAACAACGTTAATTTTTTTATTAACATATTTTTTTAATAAAAGCAATAAATATCATTTATCCTTAATCACATATTATTTTATGTTAATTATATATTTAAATCTTATTCTGAAAAAATTAAATGACAGAGATTAATTAAAAATATAAAATTTCAAATAATTTCAATAAACTAAAAAAAATTTATGAAGAATCTAAATTAATTAAGGTATATAGATATTTATAAAATACTAAGTCAATGACATTAAACAGTACATTAATTTATATGCAATCTAGTATATTGAAATTAAGGTAGTATGTTTAATGCTTTGTTAAATATAATTAAGTACATTAAACTGATTAGAACTAATAGCAATATTTTTATTATATACAATGACTAAATAATAAGAATAAAGATCATGAATAATTTTATCTTTTAACAGCTGTTGACCATATATCTGTGACTAGTCCTGCTTAGTGAAGTCACAGTTGGCTTCAAAAGGTATCGCCACGTATATAACTGAAAAGTGAAAACAATTTTTGATATATATAACAAATTTCTTAATTTTCTTCATTCAAATAACCGAAAGATACATCGTTCACCATATTTAATTGCCTCTTATTTTGTTTTAAAAAAAATTGGAAAATGGTGCCATCAAACGCGTAAACATTAGAAGGTTTGAAGAGTGAGAATGCACAGCAAAAGAAAAGCAAGAAGACAGATAGAAGAAGGTAGTGCTATTGCTAAACATAGGTTGCAATGTTCTTATTCAGAATGGTCTCAACAGAAAACCGTTTTCTTTGTGTTTCTTTTTTGTTTTTAGAAAATTCGTATAACGACCGAATAGCTGTTTCTTTTTATTTTCACTTTAATTTTAATTCAATGTCTTATTTTTGGGTTTAGCAATTTCGGAAAGAGGTTTTTGTCATCTTGCATGGAATTTCAATCTCCAACTTCTCGCCCTACCCGGAGTGATGTCATTTTGAACCACCATCCACCATTTCCGATCATTCACCGGTTTCTGTTGCCGCCGCCGCTGCCGCCGCCATCATCCTCCACGGGGCTGCTTCCGAGACATTTTAACCCCTCACTTTTCTTCACGATGGATAATCAAAGGTCCGTCTCTCTGCTTCAGGTAAACTTTTTTCCTTTTGGGTTTTTGATTTTTTTTTAGGGGTGTTTGGGTTTTATTTAAAGTTTATGACTTTTTGTTTTGGGGTTTATTTAATTATACGCAGTTCATGGTTGATGAAGGACTTGTTCCGTCGGGAGAAGAGGAAGATAAACGAAAAAATGTTATTCGGAAGCTTAAACAGGTTTTCTTGTGCTGCATTCCCCTGTTTGTTCTTAATGTGTGGTTTTTGCTGCGACCTTTTCATTCTTTGTTTTCTTTTTGAATGCACGGGGTTCAGTTTGGATGCGTTCTCTGTTTTCCTTGAAGGTTGCTTCTTTATTTTTTATTTTTCCTCTCAAAAGATTTATTTGCATTTTCTTGCTTTTTTCACATGTATGACTGGAAAGTGTTTATTGTGTACGACAATATTGTCCTTACTAGTTACTTCAACTAGGTTTTGTTTTGGCAATGCATTCTGAACTTAGTTTGTCACGTTTGAAGCAGCAGCTATTGTTATATACATGTCACCTCAAAAAATTTTACTAGTAAGCTTGTACAGAAAATTTAAAGAAATTTGTCGTTGTTGTTTTAATAGTAATAAATTTTTCTGGGTAATGGACTATCTTCTGTGTAATTTATATAACAAAAACCAATGAATAGGTAGATTTATTACTTAAAAATCTGTTACTTTGTTCATAATATTGGTAAGATTTTAAAACTGTGCGAATTATTGAACTCATTTACTAATGGCAAGGCTTCAACAGAAAAGTTCTCATTTTCGCAACAATTATAACTCTTTAATTTCTTGTGCATGCAGGGATAAAATTCATATTTTATGTTAGCAAATCCCTGTATTTATCTGTTTCTTTAAATTTAGTTTTCTTAATTTGCATCATGATATCTGTTTAGGCACTTAGTACTATCTTGATGGCATTCCTATTAATCACAGATCATGCATTTATATTTTATTATCTTATTACCTTATTTATCATGCTATTCACTTTGCAGGTAGTCTCATCGTGGATCAAGAAGGTTGCATGCCTGCATCAACTACCAGAGCACCAAATTGCTGTGACATCTGCCACAATATTGACTTATGGATCTTATGGCCTCGGAGTGAGTTCTTCCCTCAGTTATTCCTGTAACGTTTGATTTTCTTGGTCTATTATAAGATGAAAGATAAAAAATTTGTCGTATTAGTATTTCTCTTAATTTACTTGGATATGATTGTTAAACTTTTTCACATGTCTAAAGCTTGCTTTCTGCTTTTAACTTTTGTCAATAACTTTCAATAATGTTTAGGTTCACAGCTCAGGGTCTGATATTGATGCTTTGTGTGTTGCTCCTTTCTTTGCCTCAATTACAGTAAGTTAATTGTGTTTATCTTGTTTATCATTCCCTTAGGCTCTGTAACATTTGCCTTAATTTTTACTGATACAGGAAGACTTTTTTGTTGTGTTGCACGACATGCTTAAAAGAAGACCTGAAGTATCATATATTCACTGTGTCAAGAGTGCAAAAGTCCCTTTAATGCGATTTAAATTTGAAGGGGTTTCCATTGATCTTCCATATGCTCGGCTTAATGTACTATATGTTCCTGAGGTCAGTACGAGGAAACATGATGTAGTTCTCAAAATGTGAAAATACATTAAAAAATGTTAAGAGTATAGACCTTTTTAAAACATTATGCTCAATATTTCTTCAAACTAATGTCATTGCCTCTTTGTGTTATGCATTAAACCATTTTTGTGTTAAATAACCAATTGCTTACTTATGCCGTTTATTTTGTTTTACAGAATGTTGACATATTAAATCCATTTTTCATGAGGAATATTGATGACACCAGCTGGAAAAGTTTGTCTGGGGTACGAGCAAATAAATACATTCTCCATCTAGTTCATAATATAGAGGTAAGATGACTCCAGTCATTTCTTTTCTTAGTAAAAGAGAATAACCAGATTCAAAAGAAATTGGTATCTTTATGATCCAAAGGATGTGAAATATCTTGATTTTTTTTGACGTTCGATACAAGTGGGGGTAATTTTTCTTTATTGTTCTTGTGCATTATCGTCTCTTTAATGCAACTCTCATGTGTTTCAGAAATTTCAATGCATGCTACGATGTCTTAAACTGTGGGCAAAAAGGCGAGGAGTTTATGGAACTGTAAGTGCATTTGTACTTTCACGTATTGGTTGCTTTCATAACTTTGTGCTTGAACTTTAATTGTATGCTTAACATGAAGTAATATTTCCTTTGCAGTTGCTTGGTTATTTGGGAGGAGTTCATATGACAGTTCTTGCAGCATATGTTTTTCTAAGACACCCTGATGCCACCTTAAATGCTCTAATTATGAACTTCTTTCAAACATTTGCATTTTGGCCCTGGCCTACTCCAGTGATGTTGCAGGAAGGAATGTTAACAGTTATAGATGCGATAGAAACACGGTCCTTCATGCCTATATTTCTGCCATCTAGCCGTTATGAATATTGTCATACAAATATTACTAAAAGCACTTTCTTTCGGATCAGGAGTGAGTTTCTTCGTGGACATGATATGACAAAAGTATGTTGCGTTGCTTAACCTAGGTCTCCTTTTGATATACGTTTTACTTACCTGTGTTAGTATACTCATTTTCCAGAGTGACTTAGCTTTGTTGTTATACACATTTTCCAAGGTGACTTAATCATAATGTTCTGTGTGGTAGAATCCACAAGGTTTACATGGCTGCCATCTAGCCCTTGAGGATTCTACCATACAAAATATAACTAAAAGCACTTTGTATTGGACCAGGACTAAGTTTCTTTGTGGACATAACATAACAAGGGAATGCTGTGTTGTTTAACCTAGGTGTCCTTTTGGTAAACATTTTACTGGAATAATATTTTCACCTGTTGTATGACTAGCATTATATGTATGAAGTTCACATTATCTCATATGTGGATTATATCAGAAACAATAAAATACCCACTGAAACATTTAAATAATAATAAATTTATTGATTTTCAAAACAGTATACACTTGTTATATAACCTGTAAGGATGCACAAATACACTTATGACATCTTATATTCTGTGTAGTGTAAAGTATATTAATAAAAGAAATTCAAAGCGAAAAACATCAAATCATAATTTTTTTCCCCAAACAATGTAACTTTGATCTTCTATGCAGGAGTAAGGGCTCACCCTTTTTAAGCTGAAAAGGATAAATAATAACTAAAAACGCTTTGTACTAGATCATGACTAACTATATTCGTGGACATAATGCAGCAAATGTATGTTGTGTTGCTTAGCCTAGATCTCTTTTTGGTATGCATTTTGCTTACCTGTGTTCTTATTTATATTTTATCAAGAGTGACTTAATCATAATGCACTGTGTATCAAACTACTTTCTTCTTGGATAACCATAATTGAAGCTGATGCTCCTATTTTAGTTCCTGATGATTTCCATGGGTACTTATTTGAAAAGAACTAGGCCCTTAAATAAGTCTCTAATTTTCTGTATATGGTTGGATTGAAGGATATTTTGAAGCAAGATTTCCTTTGGGATAATGTATTCGAGCCTTTTCCATACTCAGAAAGATATTCCCAATTTGTCAAAATTTATCTCTCTTCTCCTGACCATTATGCACTGGCAGAATGGGTTGGTTGGGTAAAGTCACGCTTTCGAGGTCTTCTTGTGCATGTAAGTAGCTCAAATGGTAAATTTGGTTTCTTGTGAATTATATTTACTTTTTACTTTAGAAGTGACTATGATCCATATCATTCATTGCAATCACACTAGAGAAGCTTGAGTATTTATTTGTAAATATTTTACTATCATGTAACATGATGCTTCCATTTAAACCATAACTGTTAAGGTTACTTTTATGGGCTTGGCACATATATTTATGTTGTAAAAATATCCTCTTCTGCTGTTAATTTTAATGTTACTATTGGGAACCTCACTCATGACCATGAATCAATCAGGAAATTTATTGTATTTATTGTTATATTTCCATAAATTTTATTGGCATTTCTTCATATAGTTCTGTTTGCTGCAGCTGGAGGTTACTCAAGGATTTTGTGACCCTAACCCCACAGAATATGTTGATAGTGAGAGACCAGAGCCAAATGTAGTTTTCTACTGGGGTTTGAAACCTAATAAGAATAATTTTCTGGACATTGATTCAGCAAAGGGGGAGTTCATGAAGATTATAAAGAATGGCTATGAAGGTTCTCCTGGGAGGATGGAGATGTCCATCCTGTTAGCTTCTGAGCTGCCTAATTGATGATAAGAAAAGGAATCCACTCTTGGTTGTGGAAAAGGAACTCAACATCTTCCAAATTGCCTTGTGCAATGTGTCAGCAGTTCCAGTGAGGATTCTAGAGGCTAGATTTATTTTATTTTGATTTATCTGCCATCTTGTTGTACTATAGACCTGTATATTCTTGTTCCCCTTTTCTCCACCATTTTTTGCCTTCTAACTTCAGTAGTAGGAGCAGAGGTTTGCATAGGATCAGCAAAAGGATGAGTAGTCTTTTAGTCTTGCAGTAGATAACAGAAATTTTTGAAAAGTCAAAAGAGTTACCAGGGATTGGACATGTAAAGTGAATAAACCTCATTATACCTTTCAAAATATAGAGTTAGATAAATCAATGATCAGTTGGAACTTAGTTTGATAAGTTAGCTATTTAATTGCCATGCCAGTAATATGAAATTCTCTAGGATTGTCACATTGCATACTATTTTCATTAGTTAGGCTATTGATTTGCTTATTTTTCTTTATTTATTTTATCTCAGCATGTTATATTTCTTTTAAACTATTTTAGTAGTTTGAGCTACTGTTTGAATGTATTATTTCGATTTATTATATTTACATTGTTTTTGCATTCCAATATAACTTAAACTAAAAATGGCAGAGCATGCTTTAAAAGGTAAGATAAAAGGTATTTTTGACATAAAAATATCTCTGTTCATTATAATTAGAATTAGTTATCAATTCATTAGTTAAAGATTTAACCATTATAACTACGAGAATTAATTACGGTAAAGATTTTATCAGTTCATTTGTTTGTTTAAATACTACACAATTATTATGACAAAATATCCTATATAAAACTGATCATTTTATTTTCTATGGTGCGAAATATTTGAAATGAAAATTATTTTGTAGTTAAATAAAATAAAATGTTTTAATTATAATTCCTATCATACTTAAATTAATTATTGTAAAAATATTATAAAAATGAAAAAAGGGCTTTATAATATAAAAATCAATTTAACAACTCGTTTTTGCCTATAATATGAAAGTGCCTATAATATGGAAGTTCGCATCAAATTAGTATAAACTTTTTTTTTTTAAATTCTTAAAATTGTGTAATTTATTTTCTTTTTTTTTTTTAATTTGAGTGAAGAGGTTGTTTAATATTATTGTGAATAAATTTAAATAACTTTTAAAGACTAACTAATTTAGTTTTGTCTTTTTTTAAAATATTTTAATTTTTTTAATTTAAATAATTTAATTTTTTCTTATATAAAAATCATATTTTTATTTAACTATTTTACATAATAATTATTTTTTCAATTCAAATTAACTTTATATCTTATTTCAATTACTTAATAATAATTAATTTTAATAATTACATATTCATCAAATAAGAACAAAACATATAATTTATTTTAATATAGAAATTATTTGCGTAGTTGACCATCATGTGGTTCAATACATGTTATATAATTATATTGTATCCTCGTAATCCTAAGTTCATTCTTATTAATTACAAATCTCAATTAACATGCATTGCCATGAAAATGTGTTGACTATAGAAGGCTTAAACCAAATTAAAAAAATAGATTTTCTCTTAAATTAACAAAATAATTTATATAAGTTATTTTAATAAGTCAATTTTTTATTAATAGATTTCTCAATTTTGTATAAATATTTTTTGATTGATTTGAATTATGTATATTTTTAATAGTAAATCATTTAGTGTTACAATTTTTTTATTGTCACGAGTTTAAGAATCAAAATTATTATATTGTTGATTATTTTTTTATTGTTGTTGTTACTTATATCTAAATTGTCACTTCATTCATTCAAAGAATACTCACTTGTATTTTTTAATTATTTTTATAAATTTGTCTATATCTTTTTTTATGATTTAATTAAAACCTAACTTTTTTTTCAAGTTTTAAATACTCTTATTCATATTTTCTAGTGACATATTTATATATAAAATATTAAAAATTATAATATATATAACATTTAATATAAATATATAAGATGAGATTAAGTTACAAAATAAAACCTGATTGACATATCTTGTCTCAAAGTCTCTTTATGTCTTTTTACGGTTCTATTGAATGTTTAAATTTAATTTGTAAATTCTAAATTTTTTTATGTTATTACTTGAACTTGCACAAATTATTTTGAAATTAATTAAATAATAAATTGAATATAAAATGATTTTGAGATCAATTCATTAATCTTATAATTGAGAATTAGGATACAATTCTTGAGCTATAGAAGTTTAATAAATATATACTTATATAGTTATATGGAAAACTTGTTAATTTGTTGTTTCAATATACTAATAGACTTTTACTTTATTAGGTTTTAAATTTTTAAATTAACAATTTTTCAATGGAAAAAGATAACATATTGATTAACAAGATATAAATTGATTGAGTAACAATAAAATCAATTCTAATTTTTAATTTTTGTCTAATATATTGATTCGCACAAAAGGAACTAAAGCTAACATAAATCTCAATTATTAAAATAAATTTAGAATTGGATAAATGACTAATGACAACCAAACACTCAAATTAAAATAAGAATACAGAAGAAGTAGTGAAAAAGTTAAAAAAATAAAAATAGATATCAATGAAATAATAATAATAATAATAATAATAATAATAATAATAAATTAGAAAATTTTAATCTTTAAGACTATTTGACTTTTCAATATGTTTTTAAAAAATCAAAATATTATTTATTATAAGAAAATTCCAAAACTAGTATTCAATAAAAATGATAATCCATTATACAATTAAGATATTCTAAATTTTTAATTAAAAATTACTTTAAATATAATTTTAAAATTAAATATTCTTTTAATTTTATAATAATATATTAGTAATAAATCTATTTTAAATATTTATAATAATATATAGTAATAAATTTTATAATAATATTTTAATTTTAATTTTATACTAATATATTAGTGATAAATTTTATAGTAATATTTTAAATTTAAATATTAATAATAATATATTAGTAATAAATTTTATGATAATATTTTAATTTTATAATAATATGTTAGTAATAAATTTTATGATAATATTTTAATTTTATAATAAAATATTAGTAATAAATTTATAATAATATTTTAATTTTATAATAATATATTAGTAATAAATTTATAATAATATTTTAATTTTAATTTTATAATAATGTATTTGTGATAATGTATTTCAAATTTTATGCATATATATAAAATATGAAGTAAGAATATATCAAGAGTGGATCCGTGGCGCAATGGTAGCGCGTCTGACTCCAGATCAGAAGGTTGCGTGTTCGATTCACGTCGGGTTCAATTCCCGTTTTTTTTTTACCTCAAATTTAAAATCACATAAATTAAACTAGTTTCTAATTATTAGATAATAATAATAATTTTTTATATAAACTCTAAGACATGCACGTGATTTAATAAATAAATTTTATAATTTTCACATGTGGCTAGTTTTTCTTAAAAGAAAAATAGTTTCAATCCAAACAGTTTTATACGTCAGTTATCATAACTACGTGAGAATCAAATCAAGTGAAACATGCAACCAACTTATAAAGGAAGATGGATAAAAGAGAGCCTTTGAAGTATTTACAAGCACTCCAGCTTTAAAACTTGGAAATCTCAAGTTTGTAGAAGATGGAGCAAGTGGTTCTGTTGTTGAGGCCACTTAGGAGAGTTTTGATGGAAAATCACCAAATAACAAAATAATATATAAAATAGGTATAAGAAGTAATAAATAACAAAGTACAATCACCAAGGCAAGGCCACAGGTACAAAGGAAAAAGAAATATAATCAAAATAAATAAATAAAGCTATGTAACAGATACAAGAACACAAATCCGCTAATGCTTTTCTTTGTAATGATCATCTCAATACTGGAGCGTAGTAGAAAATGAAGTTTCTGCACCAGCAGAAGGTGTAACTCTTCTAAGTGAGGGACAAAAGAAAATTTGTGCAGAGCAAAAATTAAAGGATCTCAAAGATAAAAATTAATTTATTTCAAGCTTTAGATCATTCTATTTTAGAGATAACCATTAACAAAGACAAATCAAACAGTATCTGGGACTCTGAAAAAGAAATATGAAATTGCTCACATGAAGGAAGGAGAATTTGTGACAAGTTACATTGGTTCTATTCTTGTCATCGCCAACAAGATCGAAGCATATGGAGAAAATTTGAAAGATGTTGCTGTTGTGGAAAAAGATTTTGGCAATATTGTTGAAACTAGTCAAAGTGCAAAAAGAAGATGTTATGATAATTTCAATAGTTGAAGAATGAGAAACTATAAAGGTTGAGGTTAAAGATTTTTTCAGAGAAAGAAGATGAGGCCAAGTACGAAAAAATTTCAATAAAGAAAGAGACAATAATTTAACATCATTCTCTCAAGGACTTGGTTTAAATAATTATGGTGCTATGAGTCACGGAAGAGGACATGGTAAAAGCTTTCAAGATAAGAAAAAATAAATAAATTTCTTCTATTGTGAAAAGTTCAGCCATATAACTACAAATTGCTTGGCTGATAAAAAAAAAAAAAAAAAAAAAAAAACTACAAATTGCATCTATAATTAACGGACATGCATGTGCAGAAAAGAGTGAGTATCAACATATATATTAGTGAGAGTTCAAATAACCTACAAAACGGAAGTATTTTTTTTTTCTTTAAAAGAAACTGTGAAATTTTCAATAAAATTTGGGGACAACAAAAGTATTTCTATCTTGGAAAAATGACAGATTACTATTAAACAGAAAGATAGTTCACAAATTTTTATTTTTTATATTATCTGGTCCTAAACACAACTTATTAAATATGAAACAACCATACCTAATGTTTTATATACTCTAGACTTTATTACATAATTATTTCTTCTTTGATTCAAAATAATTTAATTATATATAAAATGAATGTTAAATTTGTCTTTTTAAATGATATTTTGGAAGAAGTAATATATGTTAATCAACCTACAACATATGTAAT
>Ga0209700_108847_pt1 | contig 12402 bp, 5 predicted proteins | sample SiratroredBW_FD_187528 | JGI IMG/M metagenome (GOLD analysis project Ga0209700, IMG submission 187528) | Root nodule microbial communities of legume samples collected from California, USA - Siratro red BW (SPAdes) (version 2) | ecosystem: Host-associated > Plants > Roots > Nodule | place: USA... | reverse complement strand
TATTTGAAGTATTAGTTCCATAATTTTTTTTAAGTATTAATACTTATAAGTTAAATAAATAATTTATACATTCTTTTGTCAAATTTTAAAATAATATAAACATAAAAAAATTATATATATATATATTCAAAACTTTTGATAAAAAACATCTGTGATTTTTTTTTTTTGCAAAAATATTAATAGAAAAACATAGTTACAAATTTAACTTGGCAAGAAAGTTAGTTTGAAATTATTTTTTATAAAGAATTATTTTTGGATTTAAAATTTGTAGAAATTGTATTTATTAAAGTTATATCTGAATTAAAAGGTATTTATTGTTTTTAAGTGATATTTTTAGAAAATGAAAATTTTTTGGGTGAAATTTTTAAAGGGAAGGTTACAAAAGACTGGGGGAGAATCAATCCCAAACATTAAAGAAACCTATAATAAGGAAGAATCTTAGGCTTTTTCTAAAGCAATACTTCTGAATGAACGAGGGAGCATATCCCATGAAACAACCCTCTTTACATTAATAAAAAAAGTTAATAAATAATGGAAAATCTAGTTATAACACATAAATGATTTTATTCATATATTTTTGTTAAAATATATTTTATAATATGAAAACAATAGTATTGAAGTATGTATTTTATTTTATAGAATCTATATATGATTTTAAAATAATTTCATTCTAAAATCTATATTTTACTTTTTTAATTATGCACATATTTAATGTAAAACAATAAAATATTTTCAATTTATACCACCATAAAATTTTTACATAATATTTTATGTAAATTACAAAAGTGAGAAAAATTGAATTGAAGTTATGTTTTCTAACATTTCAATTTAAAAGAATAAATTAGTAACATTATCTTAAATCAAAATTGTGATGAGTGAGCACGACTTCTAAAACAAATTTAAATAAACTTGTTAAGACATATGACAATTTCAATGTAACATTGAATTTGTGTTTGCGTATGTGAACGAAATCGTACTCCACCAGTATAACTTATCCATTTCTATAAGTTTTTCCAAATTCCTTTATTGTTATAAAATGAGTGCAAAATTGTATATTTTTGTAAAATTTTCAAATAAATTTGATGGCATCTGAATTGTTGACATTATCTAGAGCAACACAACAAAAAGTAAAAATAACTAGTAACCACATTAACCTTAAGAAATCTAGAATATTGGCTTAATATGAATAAGATGTTGGTTTAAGGCAAAGGGGTACCTTCCTCGAGACAACAAGTCCAAACATTTCGTTCATATCTACGTTTTGGGTATCAGTTTCTGGCAACTTCCAATCAAACCAATAAAGAAGATTAGCAAGCACATACTCAACAGAAGCAATGCCAAAGCTCACTCCAGGACATCCTCTTCTTCCAAAACCGAACGGAATAAAATGAAAATCTTCTTGACCTTTAAAATCAACTTCAGTATTTTTAAATCTCTCTGGCAAGAACTCTTCAGGACTTTCCCAAAATTTAGGATCCCTTTGTATTGCCCATGCATTAATATATATTGTTGTTTTTGCTGGAATATCATATCCTTTCAGTTTTACATCAGACCCTGATACTCGAGGAACCACAAGAGGAGCTGGTGGGTGTACTCTTAGAGTTTCTTTGATCACACACTTTAAGTAGTGCATTTTATTAACATCACTTTCTTCAACATTTGATTTGTGACCTACAACTGTTCTTATTTCTTCTTGTACTTTTTTCATTATGATTGGATTTCTTACAAGTTCAGACATAGTCCATTCTAGTGCCGATGAAGTTGTGTCAGTGCCTCCCACAAACATGTCCTAAAATAATAGAAACTAAATTTTCATGAGATATGGAAGAATAAGATGTTGTCAAATGTAAAGTAATATAAACCTAGATTTCTTAATTTCTACTTATGTTTAATGTTCAACTTTTTAAGTGTTTTTTTAGGTATTTCGTTAAGTTTAATTTTTTTTCTCCTCATTTATTCATTGTACTGTTTGAACCCCATTTTTTAAATAAATTTAACTTAAAAAAGTATTTGTTTAACTAGTTCATTCAATAAAAAAGTTGAAATGTTTCTTATATCTAAAATGTTCATGTATATAGTTAGGAAAAAGAGAGAAAGAAGTGATAAGTTTAAGTAAAAGGAAAAAAAAAATAATAGATGTCAATTAATAAAAGAGATATTTGAATATCTTCCTAGGAAAAGAAAAGAATAAACGTCAAAACAATAGAATAAGATCATATGTCACTCCCCAACACCAAATAAGATCATATGTCACTCTCCAACACCAAATGGTTTTGTTTTCTCTCCTTGTCATTTTTCTAATTTATTGTTAGATATTACTGCACAAAGTTAATGTTAAGAACTAAAAACAAAAATCTCTCAAAAATAAAAATAAAAATATATGATTGAAAAATAATTTAAGTCTTATTTATTCTACTTATTCAAATAAATTGTCCAAAGGACGGTATTCATTTATATTTTTAAGGTTATATTATATATATATATATATATATATATTGGACAATTATCATATTTGAAATCATTACCTAACAATCATAAATGTTATTATTTTATTCAAAATTGTACTTATATTTATTTTTTATTATTTAAATATAATATTTTATTTTTAGATGATGGCAACATATATGTAAAACAAAAGATGGGTGTAAATAATAATTTCCCAATGTGAAATGTTTTGCTTTAGAGATAGGATGTAAATGTTTTTCAAACGGAAAGAAAGTAATCGATATAAGGTAGAATTTTAATAAAAAAAAAGGATATATTTTACAAGTTAGAATCGATATAAGGTATAATAATTATTTTTTTCAATTAAAAAGTTACCGTTGTAAAATATTTTTTGAGAGTGAATATATCATTACCAACACATACCGTTAAAATGGATTTGAGGTCATTTTTGGTGAGGTCGGTGCTCAACATCTTATTCTCTTGAAGTTGGAGGAGAATATCCACAAAGTCTTTCTTTTTGGAGTCTTCACCTTCCTTTCTCGCTCTCATACGTTCTGCAATTACCTCATCAAAAACACCATCCAATGCTGCAGCTGTGGCTTTGTATTTCCCAATTTTTCCGGTGACAACATCAATCCAACCCAACCAAGGGAAGTAATCTTTCACTGTGAAAGCTGTGAGATGAATCATTACATCCCTTGCTAACTCTTTCACTCTGCTGTAACCATCTCCTCCAAACTTCCTTCCAAGAGCAACTTTACACACTATATTATTTGATGTCGTCATAATCATCTCACTTAGATTCACAATTGCATCACTGGAGCTAGCTTCACGTAGCTTCTTCACCAACTCCCCTACTTCTTCTTCCCTGATGTGAAGAAATGATTGCACCCTTTTCGTGCTCAGAAGTTCAAGCACGCATATTTTTCTTTTCTGTCTCCATTTTTCTCCATAGAGTGCAAAGGCAATGTTTTTGCATCCATAGAGTAGGATTTTTGCAGCAGTGTTTTGGGGTCGATCCGAAAAGGTTAGGTCGTGAGTTTTCATTATTTCCGTGACCACATCTACTGATGAAACCACAAGAGTTGGAGTTTGCATCTGCCCCAACTGCAACATCATCATTTCACCATATTTGAGAGAGAGATCTCGAAGAGATCGATGTGGCAGTGTGCCAAACTGATGCAGATTGCCAATGAATGGTAGCTTTGGGGGAAATGGAGGCAGATTCAGATTAGTTTTGGGTTTGGACCTTCTTGCGAGTTTAAACAATAACAGAACGCTGATGAAAAAGGACAGTGAGAGACAGAGGGTAGAAGAGAACACTCCTTCCATTTGCTCATGAGGCCATTGTTTGAGAGCCATTTCTTTTTTCAACCATATCTAGTATTGTTAGGCTCTAAATATTTATTTTATAAGCAAGCAGACCTGGTTGCTTTTGTTGTTTTACCGTTCTTCATTTAACTTCTTTTTATTGAATTAGGAAAAATATCTCAACTGATCATTAAATATATCTACTTACCAACTAATTCTTTTAATACAATATTATATAGCAGTAAAATAATATAATATATATATATATATATAAATATATATAAATATATAGTTGTAAAGTAAATATAGAAAAGAAATAGTGTTGTGTATTCAGGATTCGTCCACTTATTAATGTATGAGAGTCGCATATTCACAACATTTTATTTGTGCACTCAATTACAACCTTGATGTGATTGTTTTAATAAAAAATATAATGATAGGTAAATTTGAAATTGAGTGATGTAAACAATTAGTAAAATAATATTTCAGACGAGTGTTACCCGAGTGTGTGAGAAGGAAGTTTTTAATGTATCACCCTACTTACTAAATTCTCTTATCTATTCTTACAAGCTTTAGCTTCGAAATATATAGAGAATGGGTTTTGTTTTCTCCATAAATTATTATTTTATTATGATGTAATATTTAATAATTGTAAAATGAGAGTATTCCGTGAACAGGTGTTAAAGTGTCAATGAAAATGAATCTTGAAAGCTCTCCGAATGTTTGCGGTAAACCATATGAGAAAAAAAGAACTATAAATGAGCAATGATCATAATGTAATAAAAAATATGAAAACATGATAAGTAATATATATATATATATATATATATATATATATATATATATATATATATATATATATATAAAATAAATAATAAATAATTATTATATAAGAATTCTTAACAATTTTAGTTAGAGTATATTACTAGATAATAAATAATTATTATGTGTGAGAGTTATTAGTAATCTAATTATGTTAGAGTAACTACTCTGTTATGATCATATTATTTCATGTACTTTATATATAGAATGTTTTCTTTCATCAACAGAAGAAGAAGAAGAGAGAGATATTATTTCTCTCATATCTTTTGTTCTTTTTCATTCATTTCTGTTTATTTCTTTATTTTTCATAACATGTGGTTAATATGATATCTCAAGTATGGTATCAGAGCTTTCTAACAGAAAGAGCTCCAATTTGCCAACTCTGATCTTGTTCCATTTGCAAGAATTCATCATCTGTAATGGCTTCAGAAGTGTTATTATTTTTAATAACAAAATATGACTACTTCGTCGTTCAATAATAATAAATCTTTTGAATGATTCTTTTAGTGTATATTATGGTTTTTTCAACAAAAATTCTCAGAATTCTCAAGCTAAGAGATGGACCAAGGATGAAAAGCATTATAATAGTAAAAAATGCACACATTGTGGTAGAAGAGGTCACACAATTGATGAATGTCATCGCTTACATGGTTTTCCACCAAACTAAAAATGGAGAAAATTCTTTGTTAACAATGCCACTACAATTAAAAAGGCAAATGAAAGTGAGGCACTTACAAACCAAAAGGAATCTCAGCAGTCTTCTAGCTTTAGTTTGACCAAAGAGCAATATATCTCTCTTCTGACTCTTCTTGAACAATCTCAGTTAGCTGCAACCCCTAGCACTGAACATCATCACATTTCCAATACATCCATAGGTATCACCTGCAACCTAAGATCACTACCAAAATTTGTCCTTTGGGTTTTAGATTCAGGTGCCATATTAGTTCATCTCGAGAGAATTTTCCTGCATATAGAACTATTCCTTACATTCTTATCAAGTTACCTAATAGAACTATAGATTATGCAAACATTAAAGACACTATCATATTTTCTACTACATTCATTCTGCATAATATACTATACATACCAGGATTTAACTTCAACCTCATTTCAGTATCTCAACTAGCCATAAAATCTGATTGTTCCATTAGGTTTATTGATCAAATCTGTGAAATACAGGACAATCGCACTATGAGGATGATTGATTTTGCTAAGATGTACCACAAACTCTATGTTCTTGAAAATCCTAAGGGACCAGGAAAACACTTTGCCCCAGATTCAATTTCAATAAATTTTGTGTCTGTTAATAAGGTGAATGATTGACATTTTAGACTAGGTCACTTGTCTAAGGACAAACTATCTGTATTGTCAATAAAGTTTGATTACATTTCTAGCAAAACATATGATGATTTTTGTCAAATATGTCCACTTGTTAAACATAAAGGACTTCCATTTCCTGTAAGCACTTCTTCAAGCAATAAAATTTTTTATTTGTTACATATGGATATTTGGGGACCATTAGCCATTACTTTTGTGGATGGACATAAATATTTTTTTGACTATTATGGGTGATTTTATAGGCGTACTTGGATTTTTCTTTTGAAAAATAAATCAGAAGTACAAGGATGCATTAAATCTTTCATTAATTTGGTTGAAACTCAATTTTCTACTACTGTCAAATGCATCAAGGACCTAAATTTAATTTGCATTAGTTTTACTCTCTCAAAGGCATAGAACATCAAATGTCCTGTATTGAGATTCCACAACAAAATGGAGTGGTAGAAAGAAAACATCAACACATTTTAAATATTATTAGGGCTCTTATTTTTTAAAGTAAATTGCCTAAATTGTTTTGGAACTTTGTAATCTCTCATACTATTTTTTTGCTTAATAGGATTGCCTAGCAAGGTTTTACATAACAAAAGTCCTTATCATATTTTGTATGACTCTTCTCCTGATTAAACTTTTATTAAAGTTTTTGGTTGTGAAGCTTTAGCATCATCTTTGGCTTATAATAGGACGAAAATTGATCCTCGGGCTAGACGATGTGTTTATTTAGGTTACATACCAGGGATCAAGGATTCACTTCTTTATGATTTACACACCAGAGAGGTTTTTTTATCCAGAAATGTTTCTTTTAATGAAAATAGTTTTCCTTTTAAACATATTATCAATCATACAGGTAGTGGAAATTTTGTCATGTCACATTTTCCTGATTCTCAAGACACTGATCTCTTTTTCCTTACATCCTCCTCATGTTGACCTTTTTCGGCAAGTGTACCGAGTCAAAAGTAATATAGATTTTTAAAGTACGAATATTGATCCCACATAGAATAATTTTGCTTAAAAATCTCAGTTTTCACTACTCACTAAGAAAATAAAATTTTAAGGATGATTTGATAATTATTTGGTTTAAATAACATACACACATAAAAGAGCAATTGCAAAAATAAATTAACGAGTATCAAAAGTGGTTTAAAAGATCTATAATAACTCTGGGATTGAACTTCATCTATCTCCCTCATTCATATTTTGGGTTTGATAAGAACATACAATATCCATAACTACTCACTATTAATGCACATATAAAAATCATTCACACTGATTCCTCTCACAGGCAGGAAATTCATAAGAAAATTTCATAAACACTTATTCCTCAACTATTTAATAAATTACCCATTACCCACCATTAAGAACATATGTTATACGCAATCAATACATTGAGACCTATTTCTAGTATTCCAATAGTATTTTCATCTAGCTCAGAAACTTAAAAATACTTTTCAGTTAAATTCAAGAATCAAAATCAAAACTCTATTGATAAGATAAAATCTAGCAATAAGCACAAGATACAAATATCAATTGAGTAGAAACTGAATATTATATATAAATATCATCAAAATACAAATGAGTTCAAAAGATTACATTCAATCCCAAAGATGAAGAATTAGCTACCCATGGTAGTCATTATAACCCAAGAAAAGGAAGATTGTCAGAGAAGAAGAATTTGTGAATTGCTTTCGTCCTTGATGGTTGCTCCCGTTCCCTTAGATTTTGATCCCCTCAGAAAACCTAAAATCTTCCTTTTAAACTCTTTTCGGGCCTAGGTTAAGTGACTTTTCGCTTGAGCCCGTCAAATTTTAAACTTTTTAGTTTTCTTCTTCATGAATCTTCCAATCACTAATTTTCTTCATTATTTTATACCTGAAATTTCATAATAATTGAGATCAAATAATTTTCTTTAACTCAGTACTCAAAATCTAAATTGAGATCCAAAAACTTTCAAATTGGGGGTAATTACTATCTTAAAGAACACTTAAATCCACAAGTACTCAAGTTTTCTCATGTATAAAAAATACTCAAAATTGGCACTTACCACCTCACCACTACAGAACCAACAAACACCATATATTGTCCCACAAAAAAATTATTCTTCTACCACTATCACAACTCTTGATAACCTCATACCTCTTGCTATAAGAAAATCCACTAGAAGCACCAAAATCTCTTGCTTACCTCAAGGATTTTCATTGTAACGTAGTTGCGGGCATAGAGAGCAAAAATTCGTCTTTAGTTAAATATCATATTTCAAGTTTTGTTAATTACTCAAAATTTTCTAACAATCATAAGCATTTTTCATTTAGTATCTCTTCCATTGTAGAACCCAAAACTTATGCACATGCAATGAAGCACGAGAATTGGAGGAAAGTCATGGATGATGAGATTAATGCTTTAGTTCAAACTGGAACTTGGGAGTTTGTTGACCTTTCGATTAGAAAACAAACAGTGGGATGCAAATGAGTCTACAAGAAACACAAGGCTGATGGCTCAATTGAGAGGTTCAAGGCAAGGCTAGTAGCCAAGGGATTCACAAAACAAGAAGGCATTGATTTCAGAGAAACCTTTTTTCCAATGGCTAAAATCACTATTGTAAGGCTCTTATTGGCCATCGTAGCCACTAAAAATTGGCTCCTTAAACAACTTGATGTCAACAATGCTTTCTTGCATGGAGATCTTCATGAAGAATTTTATATGGAGGTTCCTAAAGGTGTAGTTCCTCCAAAATCTGGTCAGGTCTGCAAGATGAGAAAATCTATTTATGGTCTTATACAAGCTAGTAGACAGTGATATGAAAAGTTGTCTACGATTGTTATAGCTTTGGGTTATACCCGAACACAGTCTGATTTTTCTTTATTCACTAAGCAATAAGCTACAAGTACATTCATAGTCATCCTTGTCTATGTTGATGATATGATTTTGATAGGAAATGATGCTTAAGACATTGCTTTGGTCAAGTCCCAACTTGATCACTTATTCAAAATTAAGGATCTTAGTCAATTGAAATTTTTTCTTAGACTTAGAAGTTGCTAGATCAAGGAAGAGTATTTTCCTTAACCAAAGGAAATACACTTTAGAGCTACTAGATGTTGCGGACTTGTTAGGATGCAAACCTTCTAACACTCCTATGGATCCTCAAATAAAGCTCGATTCCAAAGGGTCATCTTCTTGAAGACATTTTTATGTATCGACGACTCATTAGACAGCTAATTTACCTGACCAACACTAGGCCTGACATTTGTTTTGTTGTCAATCATCTCTCACAATTCTTATCAGCCCCTACAATGGCTCATTACCAAGCAACACTCAGGGTTCTTCGTTATCTCAAAGCCAATCCTGGTCGGAGTTCTTCTTTCCTAGTGATTCTCCTTTAGAACTAAAAGGTTTTTGTGACTCAGACTGGACATCAGGCCTTGAAACTCGCTGCTCCATTACTGACTTCTGTATTTTTCTTGGTGATTCATTAATCACTTGGTGATCCAAGAAGACACACATAGTTTCACGATCCTCCTCTGAGGCTGAATATCGTGCTTTGGCATCGGCAACATGGTTGTCTTATTTGCTTCGTGATTTATATATTGTTCCTCAAGCCACTACAATTCTTTTTTGTGACAACAAGTCTGCCTTACATTTAACAGTCAATCCTGTGTTTCATAAGTATAGCACACACATTGAAATTGATTGTCATGTGGTTAGAGAAAATGTTTGTGATGGTGTTCTTCGTTTGCTTCCTATTAATACTAAGTCACAGTTGCTGACATTTGTATAAAACCTCTCATACAAGATGAGTTTAATTGATCTCTATGCACTACAAGAAGAAAGCTATTTGGAGACTAATTTTTAGTTACCAAATAAATTGGTTGCTAATTATGACTAAAATAGTCACCAAATTAAATTTTGGTTGCTACATAACTACAAGATATAAGTAATGATTAAATTTAGAGACAAATTAAGTCAATATAATTGGTTTCTAACATTAGCTACCAAGGTTTTAATGACCTATGTCATTAGATTCTAAATTAGTCTCTAACTTAATTAGATACCAATTTAGAATCTAATGACATAGGTCACTAAAACCTTGGTAGCTAATGTTATATACCAATTATCTTGACTTAATTAGTCACTAAATTCAATCATTATTTCTATTTCTTAGTTACTTAGCAATCAAAATTTATTTTGGTGACTATTTTTGTCACAATTAACCATAATTTCATTTAATAACTAAAAATTGGTCTCTAAATACCTTTTTTCTTGTAGTGATGCTCCATTTTGAGGGGGGTAATGATGATAAATATTATTATTACGCTAGAATCATTAGCGATTTTGGTTGGAGTATATTAATAAGTAATAAATAATTATTATGTGAGAGTTATTAGTAACTATGTTAGAGTAACTATTCTATTATGATCGTGTTATTCCATGTACATCATATATAAAGTATTTTCTTTCATCAAGAGAAGAAGAAGAGAAATATATTTTCACTTTCATATCCTTTATTCTTTTTCGTTCATTTCTATTTGTTTTTTTATTTTTATAACAGGTGGTTAATATATTATCTCTCTTAATATATATATATATATATATATATATATATATATATATATATATATATATATATATATATATATATATATATATATATAAACAATATTGATTCTTAAATAATTATATTATAAAAACTATGATGATATTTTAAGAAATATAAAAGTATATATTATTTAAACTTTGTGAGATTAACTCAAAGCTTTATGGAAGGATTTACAAAATTTATGTTATGTTAACTCAAATTTATGAAATCCTACGTAGAAATAGAAATAGATTGAAAAAAAGAGTTAGATAAATTATGTAACTTTCAAGAGTAATATGAAAGAATAAATAAAAGAATAAATATCATAAGAATTTATCACTTGAAAAATTTGTTCAACATAAGAATCAAATAAGAAAAGAAAACTTTCAAGGCTCTAAAAAATTACTATCAAGGAGGATTTCATTTAATCTTTAAAAGTGATTTACAAGAGAAGTTAGACACCTTATTTATAGTCTTATGTATCACAACCAAGAGAAAGAAGAGTCACTAAATAATTAGAAGGCATGTTATTAAAGACATAAGTGGTTCCTTAAATTTGGAGAGGCTGGGTTAGTTACATAAGTACATGAAAAGTTCACATGCACTTGAAAATGATATATAGAAGTTAGAAATTCTTCAAGTGTTTCTTAAATTAACTAAATCTTGTCCAAAAAAGAACATGTAAAGTAGTTACTTTGAGACATTAGATGGTCTGATACTATAAGTCCCACTAGATGATCGAATATTAGTAAACCATATCTATGAGTTTTTTTATGATAACAAACAATCTATGTGACTTGTTTGAATGTGAATATATTATTTGAACATTCTAATGTGGGTTTTGTGGTTGGTAAAGAATTTATAAGACCATCTAATGATTCCACCATGTCTCATGATAAATGGTCTAATAGGTCTCAAGTGTTCTAAATGTGAATTTAAATAATAATCAAGTTATAATAATCCAATGATCTTCCGAATAAAATTGAAGTATCCAAACACATTATCTTCAATATTTATATTCTCCATGTTTGGAAATGATTTATGATAAACAATGAAATAATTATATTCTTAAGGAAAAAAAAATCATGTGTCCATGTTTAATTGTGATTAATTATCATATATAAAATTTTGTTTGGATTGTTTGTGAAACATTAAAGATTCATATCACAATATTCTATATTAAAATTCTAGATCAAGAGCATATGAAGATTCACATGGAATATCATATGAAGATCAAACAAAAATCAAGTCTTTTAAATCTATATAAACGATTCAAGACGGAGATGAAGAACACATAACTACATTATACAATTCTTTCTGTAACAATCTAGAAAATCTGTCATTTGAGTGAAATGGTAGAAGTGGAATGAGCACTTGATTATTATATTATTAAACTAAAAATGTGTATTTATAGAAAAAGTAAGTAGTCAAGTCTCATTTCAACTCAAGTCATCATCTCTCTAAAACCCCTAACCTCTTTTCCTCTGACTTCTCTCTAAGTTTCTGTTTCCATACCTCATCAGTTTCTCAAGCGGAGCCCACCGTTGGACTCGTGGCGGAGAATAGAGCAAGTCTATCCGATCAGAACCTCCGTTAGAGTAAGTTCATCTTCTGCCCCTTTTCCTTAGAGCAGATTTAGGTTTTTGTTTTTCCTCTGCTTACTGAGCTCGCATGTGGCATCTGAGCCATCAGACGGTGCCTCTGTGATCTCAGTTTCCTAGTGTGTTAGTCTGATCGTTGATCAGAGGTCCTTTGGTGCAGATTCGAGTTCCTGAAGATCTTAAGCTTTTATGAGTGTTAGAGAGAACTTTCACTGCGATTAAGGTAAGGGAAGCTAACCTTAGTGCTTGTTTGATTTACAAATTTAAGTCTTGAATATAGAAGTTAATGATTGTAGTAATTGTACAATTTGTATCTGG
>Ga0209700_108845_pt1 | contig 12408 bp, 3 predicted proteins | sample SiratroredBW_FD_187528 | JGI IMG/M metagenome (GOLD analysis project Ga0209700, IMG submission 187528) | Root nodule microbial communities of legume samples collected from California, USA - Siratro red BW (SPAdes) (version 2) | ecosystem: Host-associated > Plants > Roots > Nodule | place: USA... | reverse complement strand
AATAATACAAAAAAAAAAAAAAAAATCGACTTAAACCAAAATATTTCTAGAGGATATTGTCTATTTGTCTCTTCCAACCATGTAAACTCCTTCTAAAACAATCTGTCCAAAACTTTTCTAAAACTTGTCTGTTTTTCTTATACCAATGAATTATATCCCAAATAAGTCTATAAATAAATTCAAGTTGAACTTCTGAATATTCCTCATGTTTTATTCATTTTGGGCGCTGCCCCTTTCTAGTTTCATCTATTTTCTTCACAGCCTTTAGAACACATCTGTAGTATAAAAGATAATATAACCTAAATTTGGAAATTTTGGTAGCATGATGTTCGACCAGGCTTTACAAACGTGGAATCTTAGCCAGAAGAATATAAAATAACAACTCCTAGTTCTCTCCGTAATGCGTTATATATAATAAAGGTAAAACTGGTAAGTTCCACAATTCCATGGCAAATAGTAAGAAATAAGAAAAGAGTACTCTCTCACACACACTTCTCTAGAGTTTATACTCAATTTAGGCGTATATAAATAGGTTAAAATGTAAAGTGAAAAAGCCGTTTGATAATACACACAATGATATGTGAATGGTTTAGTTTAGTTTAATTATTAAAAAAACTATTTTGTACATTTTTTTGAGAAAGTAAAAGTTTGTAGAAATTTAAAAATTTTAAAAGACATGAATGGATTGAAATATAAATAAAGATAAAAAGGGTGTGAAAAGAATGATGATGAGGAAAAGTTTATTGATAACGAGGAGTTGTATGGGATAAGCCAGGGAATGTTGGAGTAAGGTGGGAGGTGCAGATGGTGATGTAGAAAGGGTTTGAGAGCTTTTTCCAATTTTTATAGAAGGCTTTTTGAGGAGTTGGCCATTCCCCAGTTGAACGTGGGGAACCGAAACAATAATGTGTCTATATCAACAATCATTATCTATGACCCTCCACTTGTTCCTCCCATTACTTTCGGGCTAATATTCTGGGAAACAAATAAAATCTGATATCCAAAATAATTAAAGCTCCAACTTCTGATACAAATGAAAAGTTTTGATGTGTTCTATGTGGTTTCTTGAAGCTTAGTTGATATATGTTAATGGAGGTTGAAGGAAGGAAGGGTTGTAGAAAGCGCGTAGCCATGGTGGCATGGTGGGACAGGGATGACACTTGGATAACGTTAGAGACTTTTGCTTCACTTCTTTGCTAGTTTCAACTTACAGACAAACCATTGTGCACTGTAAACACTCTTACTTTAGCTTTTATCATACCCTTTAATTTCTTTTCTTTCCTTTTTCCCTCCCACTTTAGCCGCAGAGCTACTATGGCTTAACGTACGGGCATGCACACCCACCAAACACTTTGCACCACGTGTCATTCTCCTATGCTCTACTTCCCTAACCCCAAAATCTTATCATCTTCACTAACTTAACAACTAATTCATCACACATACAAAGTTTATAAATATAATATTTTTTTTTCACTTGTTATGATCACTATAAATACAATATTTTTTTTTCTCTATATATTTAATGTAACTACATACTCTAAACTTCAAGTTAAAACAATGTTGTGTGAGTAAACCTAGGTGTAATTAAGCTGAATTGAATTGGTAACAAATTCAACCATTTCAAACAAAAATTTAACTAAATTATTTTATTAGTTTTAAAATCTGGATTGTCGTTAAACTGAACTGTTTAAATTGAATTAATTTATGTCAGCAAATATGTTCTAGAATAAAAAAAAATCTACTAAAAATATATTGAACTACACTAAAATCATTTATACAACTTAAAATTAGTTTGAAATGGTTAAGCAACTAAGTTTAATTTGTAAAAATTGTTCCACTACATCCAATAGTCCCACATTATTTGAGAGTTGAAGTCAATATATATTTATATACATCTTTATCCCCTAATCTATCAAGATGTTTTTTAAAGATAAAATCGTAATAGAATTCTAAATTTCAAAACAAATCATATCTCAAATATTGGTTAACCTAAGGTTCAAACTTAGATCTTATAAATATAATGCATGTTTCAAAATAAAATTTGTAATCATATTTTAATTATTATTATTATAATTACTATGATTATTAGTAAAAATAATACTAATAATGATAATAATAATATTAAGAATAATTAATAATACATTATTAATAATATTATTAACATTAATAATATTAACATTAATAATATTAACAATATTAATATTAATAATAATTTAATTATTAATGTTACTTACAGAAAAATTTATAAATAGTTATTTTCAGAATTTTTCGTAGATAAATTATCTCGATTTTTTCTGTAAATAATTACCTACACAAATATAAATTTATAGGTAAATTACTTATAAATATAGATATTTGAGTAATGCTAAATTTATCTATAAATTATATATATATATATATATATATATATATATATATATATATATATATATAAATATAAATATATATATAATATATATATATATATATATATATATATATATATATATATATATATATATATATATAAAATAATGAGTAAGCAAATTAAAATTTCTTCTAATGCTAATAACATGTATACAATCTACATAAAGATAGATTGGGTGAAAAGATATGTGTCAGTATGAAAATTACACAAACACACTTATTAATGAAAAGAAGGGAACCAGTCTTAGATAGAACATAAATAAGAAAATGCTCACAAGAATTGAATATAAAATTAGGGTGTTCCAAATGTGAAGTAAACCAGTTAAATATTAGGATGGTCTGGTAGTAAAATTCTAGATTTTTTTATGAAAGGGAGCAGAGGGATTAGTAATATGATATATATAGTTTGTTTGGTAATAATATGTTGATAGTGCAACTCTGAAGGTATAAATAATTTAGATATGGGTATGCTAAAAATGCAATTGTTGCATATAAGACCATAAAATTGGAGGTTGACTTGGTGAAATTAAAATGATGAAATTACTAAGAGGGTACATAGGTCACTGATAGGGTGAAAACTAGGAAACATTTTGCTCATTGCTATGCAAGTACAAAGATGAAAAGGCAAAAGGATAAAAAAAATGAAAACCATTGGCAGAGGAAATTTCTATAGCAACAAGAGATATTCCTACAATATGGAAATTATAAAAAATTGTTAATGCAAATGTTAATATAACACTAGAAGGTAAACGCAGTATATGAAGTGGAATATTGTTGGGATAGGCTGAAACACAAACTACAACTCCAAAAACCAAAACCAAGATAATATGGAGCATTGAAGACAATGCAAGATTGGTTGGATGTTATTGAAAGATTCAAAGTGCTTTTGATTCAGCATCTCAGAGTATCTATTGGGGAAGATCCTAAACATTTAGTATCTTGATAAGTTGGAGGAAAATCTTATATGAATATAGCTTCTTTTCTATGACTTTGGCGTACTAATTAGAGAGCAGAGTATGCACACTAAGTCAATTTTTCTAATTTATTGAACTATGAATAAATTTGCACAAACATTTTTTCATAAATATTGTTATATATTTATATCTTTTTTATTACCAATAAGAAATAACAAGAATTTCAATTACAAAGAGTTCAATGCACCCCAACATAAGCTAAAAAAAGTCATAAAATAGTTACCACGTTATTTATCCACAAGAAGCATGACCATAATTTCTCATAAAAGAATTTGATGTAATCAACCAAATGATTATATTAAATAAATTTAACAATTCTTTGAGCATAAGAAGGATATACATAAGAGTGAAAACAAATTAAAGATGTGAAAATTTGATATGAAAACAACATTATCCTTCTCAATTAACTTATAAGTCGGAATCACCTCAAATTTAATATTCGAAATATTTTATCTAATAAAAAAAATTTATTATCAAATTTTAAGGAATTATCTAACTATACATTCTTCACACAAAATACACTATAATCGAGGCAGTGATAACATATAGTTGTTATGATCATGATTTAAAAATGTTAAAATTTTTTATATAGAAATTTCATCACTGTTATAAAGAAGAATGTCTTTGACTTAATTTTAAATGTATTTCACAAATAACTTTATTAAAGAAATACGGAAAACTTTTATTATCTCCTTAGAGAATTGCATATAGAGACAGTAATGCACCCTCATTATAAAGATTATGATTTGTGGGTAACCTAATATACCTTAACCTATATAATATCATAAATTTGGATGATGCAATGGACTAGTAAATTGATTTGTTGATAAAACACTAGTCTTGTTTCACGGATGAGATAAAAATAAATGAATTAAGAGTTAACCTACACAATTAGTGGAAGGATCCCATATAGTGTAGTCCTTCTTATCAATAAATCTAAAATACAATTTTTTTCCTCAACTCAATATGCTTTGGAATGATACTATCAATAATGTGTAGCATGTTATGGAAAACTCATGCATTGTAGTTTTGAGACAAAGACATTATGTGAAATTCCAAATACATTCACAATGAGATCATCAAGACACCATAATCTTTTCAAAAATTTATTCTAAACCATCCCTAAGAACCCAATCCATTTTTTTATTACTACAGTACTAAGATATATGAATACCATAAACATAAGGATTATCTAAAGTCATATACACTATTAATCACAAATTACAATTTTGAAAGGCAATATATGGGATTCAATAGTCAATTATGAAAGAAAAGAGAATATTTCCATCCTCCTAGAGATAAGCATGAGTAAGACTTTAAGATAATCGATTCCATAATGGTTTTATTATATGATATCTATTCTCTAAAAATCATATTACTCCTATCTAACTAGATTGACCAAGTCACAACAAACCAAACCAAATGTCATGCCTTTAAAGTTTTTTTACCAAATAGAGCATGACAAAATTAGAGAAAACAAATTTTATTATCCACATTATATAGGTCCTTAAATACTCAATAGAAATAGTATAGTTTCCAAACAACATGTAACAACTCACAAGAGAACATGACATGATCAACATTCTCTTCATGCAATTTTACATAAATGACATATTAACTTTATAGGATCTGGTGCCATATTTATCTTCTTCAAATTGTCCTTGGTTGTCAATTTATGATGAATCATCCCTAAGTAAGAAAAAGAGATACATTTAATGTTATCTTGATAGTCCACAACATGTTGAAGAACATCTTGTCTGAACCTTGTTAATGTTGACAAATATTGAGAATGCAAATTTGAATAAGTAAACATCATATTTTGTAGTTGTTTCCTTTTGGTATGATAATTAATATTTTCATGAATGAATTGGTTAAGCAATTGTTTCTCCCACACAAAAAAAATCTCTTCTCCACTGAAAAATCTACCGCCACACCTCTAACCAGTCCCTCATGTTTCTCACTGAAAAGAATTATTGTAGTGAATTATTATACAAATTCCTTTATTGAACCGACACAATTACCTTTCCTAGGTCTAGCCACCACATGGACTCCTTCGTCACTCTTCTTAAACCTATATTTTGTTTTCAACACTTTACACCACATGGACTCCTTCTGAAAGATGCAAGGCTCTTTGAGAAGCATCACACCTATCAACCACTAGCAACAAAATATCAAAATGAAAATCAACACCAACACTATGCAAATAGTAGCCCAAGTTCAGATGTGGAGAATGTATTACTCATTGGAGTTCTAGAAACAAAAACATATACATCTCGTATCCGGTCTATGTGTGTTAAATAGTGATCAACATCTACATTGCATTATTCTATGGTCTGTTATGTCTGGATTCCAAATATAGGTTCTTTAATACTTTTTTGGAAACATGGGTTTTATGAAACTTTGTATAGCCCCTCAACCACCACTCTTCCTCCTCGATAAATCAGTCGATTGACATTAGGGTATTATGTGTGATGTTTTTATGCCCCTCTGGATTCATTTTGAATATAAAGGGTGGCAATGGAGGAATTATGTTGGTTTTAATGGGTCTGATGTATACAAATGTTAGTATATCATATACCTTAAGACCTAAATAGAATTGTTTTGATGTTTTGAAATGAGACAATCCTTTGCCTCAATATTTATAATATTCTTTATTGTTGATAAAAAAAAACACCTCAAACTATATTTGTTTTTATGTCTTCAAATTCCTCGTTCACTTTCCTACAAGAGCTAGATTGAATTGAGATATGTCTTTAATCTCCAAACCTCTTTCTTCTTTTGGTCCACATACTCTTTCTCAAATAACCTGCAATTTTGACACTAGCTTTCCCTTTTTTCCATAGAAAGTTTCTTTGTACTTTTATAATTCTACTCTCCACACCCTTAAATAACTTAAAGAAAGACAAATAATACAAAGGTAATGATGATAATACAAATTTTATCATAATAATCTACCACCAAAAGGAAAATGTGTACGTTTAATGAGGGATAATTTCCTTTCCTGTTTGTTGATAACAAAAGCTCACATTGATTATTTTCTTGTGGTTGCCCTAATTGGAATTTCTAAATACGTGAAAGAAATTCTCATACATCCACAATTAATAATCATTGCAAAACTCTGTATAATCCTTTCTTCCATGGATACACCAAGTTTTACCTTGTGGAAGTTGAAATTCAAGTCTAACACAAGTTTGAAGCTTCTGCATTTGTTTTTCTTATCAGCACATTCCTCATTATTAGTTCTATGAAGAATAGTGTGTCATTTACAACTTAGAGTAAGAAAATATTTGGCACCTCATCAACCATTCAAAATCATAAGAATAGATTAAGTTTGTGGCTTGCCTCATGATCCCATTAGACATTTCTGCAACCATTAGGAACAAAAAATATGTTTGGGGTCCCTTGTCTTAATCAATTCTTTATATTGAATTCCTATTAAGACTAACATCCTTGATGATTTTATACATCTCTAAATCCAATTTATCTAATGTCACTAAATCTCATTTTATCCATTATGCTATACCAAAAAAAGTTCCAACTCGTTAAGTTGCAGGCTTTTATAAGACTGATATTGAAGACAAAACATGATTATTTTTTTTTTCTTCACTTCATCCACCATTTCATTTTTTTAACAATGATAAGAAAGAAATAAATATGGAAACACTTGAGTGTTCTAACCCGTATACAAAACAACATAACTACATTACTTATAAATATAGATAATAAACTAAATGATTATCAAATATTATAAACATATAAGATTATCAAAATTTATTTAGAAGACTCGTCTCCTTACCTATACTTGTCTAACCCACTATATAATAAGATCGATACAACATTCCTAGACGAATCACAACCAAACATATTCCTAAAAAATCATCCGGAATCCTTGGCCATAATTTTTACGCTCTAACTTTGATAATGAATGTAAGTTTGAAATTAGCATCTCGCGGAGCATGTTTTCCCCTACTAATATGTAGATTGACATTATCCCACCTTCATAACAATTTTGTAAATCTTGTCCATCAATTGGTTTGCAATCACCTATGTCTTGTGGATCTCTTTTTTAGGTATAAGGGGTGATGAAAGAAGAATTTGAAATGTAATATTTATGAAATTCTTTAAACATGCTCGTTATATTAGGTTTTAACAATTCCCAAAAAGGTTTTTATAAACTAAAAATTTATATCACCTGATGCGAGACTTTTGTTTCCATCATAGTTCCAAACTACACTCTATTTCATCTTCTCCAAAGCTGTCAATCAATGCATAAAGCTTCTCATCGTCAAGACTTTTAAAAGGGACACATTGAAGTTTAAGTTGCCAGATTGTTTTCTAAAATTTCCCTTCATAAAATTTATTGACCTCTTATTTACCCTTTTAGGTTCTTCTTCACACTGCCATTCCACCCGTATTACCCTAACTGTGTCAGCTCTTCCCCTCCAATTTATTAATGAATGGAAGTTTCCAAAATTCTAGTAATATTTCTTTGATTTTAAACACATCCGAATCGAAAGTAATATTTTCATTAAAACAAAACACATTTCATTAAAACAAAACACATTTATCTAATCTAAAAAATCTGTAAACATATAATTATCCATAGATAAAATCAAATACAAAATTCACAACGTAAAACAAAGTTAAAATCTAACACATATTATTTTATATTTGATCTATTCAGATTAAATACATATAAAAAAGTTTACAGAATTTACACTTATGCGAAATAATTAAGAACATTCCAAATGCGCCAAACCATATATAACGGATTGGGAGCCACTAGCAATGATCTGGAAGCCAACGAAGCCAACACATTGGTGAAGCCGAGTTCGGCTCCACTGAATTGATAAATAAGAATGTGATTTTTTATGTTATCTTTATACCAGAAGGTGTATTTGGAGAGGTGTCACTGTCGTATTGCCTACGGTCGGTTGGTGGGCCCTGCTTTCTCGAGGAAGCTTTAACAACAGATTTTATTTCTTTAATAATATAATGCAGAAAAGGAAAAAGAAATACACACTGCGTCAGATTTTAAAAATAAAGAAATATTGCGGACCAACCAACCAGGGCTCGCGTGCTGTTTATGCAACTCAAAAAGAATTATTATTTTTATTATCATTTTCCAAAACCTTAACATGATGCAGCCCTTCTGTGTTACTAATTTATTTGCACTTTTTGAAGAGCACCAGCAGCAACTGCAGCACTGCTTCGTCGAGCACCTCATTTTAACACAAGATGTGGACCAACTAACTTTACGCAACACTTAGATTTCTTAAAGCCCTAGTGTATTTTAATCAGCAGAAATAATTAACAAAATCAATGGAGCACGTATTGGGAACACAAACACATGTTTATATAAGAACGACAGTTTCAGGATAAATGTTGAATATTGTCTCAGACCACATTAAAAAACCTCTGTGCGAAATTGCTAATACATGTGTGTGTTTTTATTAGCTTGTTGAATTAAAGTTGAACACACCAACCGTGGAAAGAGTATTAAGTTCCTTTTTCAACTTATTTTGGACATATTAACTTTAATTAATCCCAATGAGTGAACTAGAAGTTTAGCTCACCTTTTGAAACCAATCGATCAATCTTAGCTCGTACTATTCATGATCGATTTGTTGTTGCTAATAAACGATTATATAAATACAATGAGTCAATTCTTTTGGGAGAAAGCATCGTAACACGAGCTCAAGAGGAAGAAATTAACGATACTGTATTACTTATTACTAAATAACCTAAATCTGATGGTGTGCACCACGCAGTGGTTTGGATTAGCACGCGGATTTGAAACATTCAACAGTAAAGATTAAAAAAGAATGGTTAAAGATCTAGAATGAATTTTCTAATTTTTCTAGTGTGAATTTGAATCCTCTTAATTCCACTTTTCATTTGTCTCAGAAATTTTTAATTCAAAATCTAGTGAAGTAACTACAATTGTTTGCGATTTGGATCATCTAGCTAGGTGGTCTTTTCTTGGCTCTTTTTAACAGTTGGAAATTAGTCAACTAATTACAACAGTTTTAATGTAAAAACTGTGTGTAGTTTGATTCTGTATACTAATTCTTTAAGCTGTTTTTTATTAAATTCCGTATACTATTGACATCTTATTGGAAATGTCTTCTTATTTGATCACTTCTTTTGGTAAAAAAAAAATGGATTAGAAAAATGGGGACAAAGGGATTGTGTAACTTTTGGAGGGAGGGAGGATGTTATAGTTGCAACCATTAAGGGTCACCACTTAAACAAAGCAAAATAAAAACCTTATAATCGATTGTCTATCATTATCATAATTTCTATTCATTATATATTTGAAAGTCTTTTGCATCTTAAAGAACCCAATTCCATTCGTCCTCAGGATTTGATCTTTGTTGTGTTTTCCCTTCTCCAGTTCTTGCCACCTCAAACTTTAACACCACATCATTCTTTTTAGGTCTCTATCAGTTGCTGGTGGGTGGACTTAGACCTAGAGGTTGACATCTCTTTCTCTCTCATTCTCAAGCCGTTTTAGCGCCACCCTTTTATCACTCAGCTTACAGCAATCTAGCTCCAAAACGAACAAGGAGAGAGAGAGATAGGGATTCATGAATGCTTTATTAGGGTTCTCATATTTGCTTCCTTTCATCCACTACTTCTCCTGAAACCTCTCCTTTTCTTTCCCTTTTCTCTCTTCTCATTCTCTCAATAATCCTCGGGATCTGATCTCTTTCTCATCTTGCGGATAGAAACTACTACTAGATGCAGTTGGTGAAAGCAAAGCAGTTTTGAGGACAAAGAAGAAGGAGATTGAGTTCAATTCCCGAGGAAAACAATTAACTTTCTATACTTTGCTTTTCCTGTCTGTTTTGTCCGCTTGTGTCTCCCTGCCTTTCTTTCAGTGCTGTTTTTTTTGTCTGGTTCTGTTGGATTTCCTTTGACCAAGTTACGACAAAAAGGTTGTTGATGAAAGAGAGCTTGAACAACTTTCTCATCAACCCTATATACCTCGAGATTTAGTGCTCCGAACCAAGTTTTTTGTTTCATCAGATCCGTTCAGGAATTCTACTTGGAGTCTATACATAGTCATATCCTCAGAGGGAGCAATATATCAAGGTTGTTCTTTGCCCTTAATTTTTTTAAAATCGTCTTTATGTAGTGGTTTATACGTTTCTATACATCGATCTGTTATATCATATGGGGTTTGGCTTCTTGCTTTTTAGTTCTTGCTCTTTACTATATATTTATCATATGAATGTTTCTAAATAATTAGCAGTGTTGAAATGGTGGATCAATTAATATATTCTATTTTTCAACTTTTAACAAACAAGTAAGACAAGAAAAGACAGACAAAGGAGAAGCCCGAGTCAAATGGTAAGTCATAAAATCTTTGACAAGACTGCGATCTGTGTTTGGGTGGTGATTGTATCGCATCGACACCAACCTCCAAATCATGGTTTAACCCCCTCACGCCGGTCTTCTTTTTCGTTTCACACCTAACCATAGAAGTCTATTTGCATATATATCCAAGTGTGAACCGAACAAACCACTGTTTCTGGTAATTGATGATGTTTTTCTTTAACTATAATCGCTTGAACAAGAAACTTCTAAGTCGTGCTATTACGCCATTATGAAAATGTGACTACATTTGAGTGCTCTATCGACCTCTTTGTACTGAAAAAGCTGAATGTTTGGTGCTACAGCATACAACATCATTCACTACTTCATACTACCCCATAATTGCTTTGTAAAAAGTGTGTCCTCTCTGCCGTCTGCCACAGATTAATTTAGTTTTTCTTCTTTAAGGAAAATGAGTCAACGTTTCACAAGGTAAAGTTCTGGAATATCTCCTATGGCTTCTTCGTGAAGCGATTACTCAGACCATCGATAGTTTTCTTTTCTTTTCGTTTTTTCTATCATTTCTTTATTCATTTTTTTAACTTGAATTTGATGTGTGTGAGTGTGGGAATATCTTCTTCAGTACTTAGTATTGTTTAATTTTCATTTCATTCTTCTTTTATTTCGTCTGCTTTCTGAGTTCATTCCTTGGATCTAATTAATCAAACCCAGCTGGAAGTATCGCATTCGATGTTGAAAATATGAACTTGGGAAAGACGAGAAATTTCATGTATAGTTAAAAATTTGATGGCGTAAAGTTGTTTAATTTTGGAGCAGATTTGTTTGACGAAGACTGGGGATGCTTAGAAGTTGTTTCTCATTGTCCAAGTATGAGTGAAGAATGTTAATCCAATGATTTTTCAATCCCTAATGCTGGATTATAAATTATTATACGTACGATGTTGCCTCTGCCATTAGTAATTTTGTTGATTCAATACATGTTATATTTTATGGCCTTTTTTATAGCATGAAGTCTTAATTTTGTCAAATAAAGATATATTACATACTGCACAGTAATTCAGTGGAAGGATAATTAAAATGTTTGTTTTCCAGTACAATTTTACAATTAATTCATATTGACTTCGTATTACTCGTTTTCTTTTCCTCTTTCTTTGAAAGTTACAAGGGACGTGTTTTATAACTACCCAGTTTTTCTTTCTTGCTTGTTATTATACTGACTTATCGGTAACACAATCTTGGACACGTTCCCGTTAGCTGAATTATGAATGACTGTGACTAGTCTCTATTGTTTATGGCTATATATAGCACTATGGTTTCCTTATCAATCTTGTTGCTTTATATAAAACGTTCATTAGATAGATATAGAAACAAAGCAACTGTTTTTACGTAGTGTCTAAGGCATGAATTACTCTTCTCCATTTGCTTTGCTTTTCTACTTTTCGTTTGTACTCTTTAACTCGTTACTTTCTTTATTTAGACTCGTTAAACTATCTTGAACCTTCATTCAGCTCTATCGGTACTCATGTTCTACTTTTTTCTTTTTTTACTCTGATTAGTACAAAGCACGTCTGATGTTTTGTCAGAAGGATTGGATCACTCTATGTTCTTATTCTTGATCATGTACTCTCTACCAAACGATCAATGAATCATATATATATATATATATATATATATATATATTGCTATA
>Ga0209700_108839_pt1 | contig 12422 bp, 14 predicted proteins | sample SiratroredBW_FD_187528 | JGI IMG/M metagenome (GOLD analysis project Ga0209700, IMG submission 187528) | Root nodule microbial communities of legume samples collected from California, USA - Siratro red BW (SPAdes) (version 2) | ecosystem: Host-associated > Plants > Roots > Nodule | place: USA... | reverse complement strand
CTCTTAACTATTATATTTATTAGCCGTATTGATGGGAAACAACAACAAAATGACCGAAAATTATGTGCAAAAGATTTGGGTGAAAAATGAAGTTATCTTGGGTTGGTTTCAATTTTTGGCATGTTTTTGTGGGTAGGGTCCTGTACTTTTTTTCGGAGCATTTTTTCACCATATGGATGGGAAACAACAATAAAATGACCAAAAATAATGTGCGTATGGTTTGGGTGCCAACACAAGTCATCGTGTGTTGATTTGTAACTTTGACGTGTTTTCGTTCCAAATGACTTAAACTATTAACTGTTATATTTATTAGCCTTATTGATGGGAAACAACAACAAAATGACAGAAAATTATGTGCAAAAGATTTGGGTAAAAAATGTAGTTATCTTGGGTTGGTTTCCATTTTTGGCACGTTTTCGTGTTTAGGGTCCTGTACTTTTGTTCTGAGCATTTTTTTAACCATGTTGATTGGAAACAACAATAAAATGATCGAAAATGATATGTCGATAGTTTCGGTGAAAAAACAAGTCATCATGTGTTGGTTTTTGACCCATCTTGATGGGAATCAACAACAAAATGACCAAAAATTATGTGCAAAAGATTTGGGTGAAGAATGTAGTTATCATAGGTTGGTTTCCATTTTTAGCAGGTTTTCGTGTTTAGGGTCTTGTACTTTTGTTCTGAGCATTTTTTAACCATATTGATGGGAAGCACTAATAAAATGACCGAAAATGATGTGTCGATGGTTTGGGTGCAAAAACAAGTCATCATGTGTTGGTTTGCAAATTTTGGGAGTTTTCGTGCCAATTGACTTAAACGTTTAATTTTTATATTTATTAGCCGTACTGATGGGAAACACCAATAAAATGACCGGAAATGATGTGTCGATTGTTTGGGTGCAAAAACAAGTCATCATGTGTTGGTTTGTAAATTTCGCGAGTTTTCGTGCCAATTGACTTAAACTCTTAACTGTTATATTAATTAGTCGTATTGATGGGAAACCACAACAAAATGACCGAAAATTATGTGCAAAAGATTTGGGTAAAAGATGTAGTTATCTTGGGTTGGTTTCCATTTTTGGCAGCTTCTTGTGTTTACGGTTCTGTACTTTTGTTCCGAGCATTTTTTAACCGTATTGATGGGAAACAACAATAAAATGACCGAACACGATGTGTCGAAGGATAGGGTGCAAAAACAAGTCCTTAGTGTTCATTTGTAAATTTTGCGAGTTTTATACCCAATTGACTTTCATTTTTAACTGTTATATTTATTAGCCGTATTGATGGGAAGCAACAACAAAATGACCGAAAATTATGTGCAAAAGATTTGGGTAAAAAATGTAGTTATCTTGGGTTGGTTTCCATTTTTGACAGCTTTTCGTTTTTAGGGTCTTGTACTTTTGTTCTGAGGATTTTTTAGCAATATTGATTGGAAACAACAACAAAATAACCGAAAATCATGTGTCGATGGTTTGGGTGCAAAAACAAATCATCCTGTGTTGGTTTGTAAATTTTGTGAGTTTTCATGCCATTTGACTTAAACTTTTAACTGTTATATTTCTTAGCCGTATTGATGGGAAGCAAAAACAAAATGACCGAAAATTATGTGCAAAAGATTTGGGTGAAAAAATGTAGTTATCTTGGGTTGTTTTCCATTTTTGGAAGCTTTTCGTGTTTAGGGTCCTGTACTTTTGTTCTGAGCATTTTTTAACCATATAGATGGGAAACAACAATAAAATGACTGAAAATGATGTGTCGTTACGTTGGGTGAAAAAATAAGTCATCATGTGTTGGTTTGTAAATTTTGCGAGTTTTTGTGCCAATTGACTTAAACTTTTAACTGTTATATATATTAGCAGTATTGATTGGAAACAACAACAAAATGACCGAAATTTATATGCAAAAGATTTGGGTCAAAAATGTAGTTATCTTCGGTTGGTTTCCATTTTTGGCAGCTTTTCGTGTTTAGGGTCCTGCACTTTTGTTCTGAGCATTTTTTAACCATATTGATGGGAAACAACAGAATAAAATGACAGAAAATGATATGCGGATGGTTTTCGTTCAACAACAAGTAATCATGTGTTGGTTTGTAATTTTTGCGAGTTTTCATGGCAAATAACTTAAACTTTTAACTATTATATTGTTGAGCCGTATCGATGGGAAACAACAACAAAATGACCGAAAATTATGTGCAAAAGATGTTGGTGAAAAATGAAGTTATCTTTTGTTAGTTTCCATTTTTGGCAGCTTTCGTGTTTATGGTCCTGCACTTTTGTTTTGAGCATTTTTTATCCATATTGATGGGAAACAACAAAATAAAATGACAGAAAATGATATGCGGATAGTTTTCGTTCAACAACAAGTCATCATGTGTTGGTTTGTAGTTTTTGCGAGTTTTCGTGGCAAATGACTTAAACTTTTAACTATTCTATTTTTGAGCCTATTGATGGGAAACAACAACAAAATGACCGAAAATTATATGCAAAAGATTTGGGTGAAAAATGAAGTTATCTTGGGTTGGTTTCCATTTTTGGCAGCTTTTCGTGTTTAGGGTCCTGTGCTTTTGTTATGAGTATTTTTTAACCATATTGATGGTAAACAATAATAAAATGTCCGAAAATGATGTGTCGATGGTTTGGGTGCAAAAACAAGTCATCATGTGTTGATTTGTAAATTTTGCGAATTTTCGTGCCAATTGACTTAAACTCTTAACTGTTATCTTTACTAGCCGTATCGATGGGAAACAACAACAAAATGACCGAAATTTATGTGCAAAAGATTTGGGTAAAAATTGTAGTTATCTTGGGTTGGTTTCCATTTTTGGCAGGTTTTCGTGTTTACGGTCTTGCACTTTTGTTCTGAGCATTTGTTAACCGTATTGATGGGAAACAACAAAATGAAATGACAGAAAATGATATGCCTATGGTTTTCGTTCAACAACAAGTCATCATGTGTTGGTTTGTAATTTTTTCGAGTTTTCGTGGCAAATGACTTAAACTTTTAACTATTATATTTTTAAGCCGTATTGATGGGAAACAACAAAATGACCGAAAATTATGTGCAAAAGATTTGGGTGAAAAATGAAGTTATCTTGGGTTGGTTTTCATTTTTGGCAGCTTTTCGTGTTTAGGGTCTTTTACTCTTGTTATGAGCATTTTTTAACAATATTGATGGGAAACAACAATAAAATGTCCAAAAATGATGTGTCGATGGTTTTGGTACAACAACAAGTCATCATGAGTTGATTTGTAAATTTTGCGAGTTTTCGTGCCAATTGACTTAAACTTTTAACTGTTATCTTTAATAGCCTATCGATGGGAAACTACAACAAAATGATCGAGATCTATGTGCAAAAGATTTGTGTCAAAAATGTAGTTATCTTAGGTTGGTTTCCATTTTTGGCAGCTTTTCGTGTTTAGGGTCCTGCACTTTTGTTCTGAGCATTTTTTAACCATATTGATGGGAAACAACAGAATAAAATGACAGAAAATGATATGCGGATGGTTTTCGTTCAACAACAAGTCATCATGTGTTGGTTTGTAATTTTTGCGAGTTTTCATGGCAAATAACTTAAACTTTTAACTATTATATTGTTGAGCCGTATTGCTGGGAAACAACAACAAAATGACCGAAAATTATGTGCAAAAGATCTGGGTCAAAAATGAAGTTATCTTGGGTTGGTTTCCATTTTTGGCAGCTTTTCGTGTTTAGGGTCCTGTACTTTTGTTTTGAGCATTTTTTATCCATATTGATGGGAAACAACAAAATAAAATGACAGAAAATGATATGCGGATGGTTTTCATTCAACAAGAAGTCATCATGTGTTGGTTTGTAATTTTTGTGAGTTTTCGTGGCAAATGACTTAAACTTTTGAATATTATTTTTTTGAGTCGTATTGATGGGAAACAACAACAAAATGACCGAAAATTATGTGCAAAAGATGTTGGTGAAAAATGAAGTTATCTTGGGTTGGTTTCCATTTTTGGCAGCTTTTCGTGGTTAGGGTCCTCTACTTTTGTTATGAGCATTTTCTAACCATATTGATGGTAAACAATAATAAAATGACCGAAAATGATGTGTCGATGGTTTGGGTGCAAAAACAAGTCATCATGAGTTAATTTGTAAATTTTGCGAGTTTTCGTGCGAATTGACTTAAACTTTTAACTTTTATCTTTATTAGCCGAATCGATGGAAAACAACAACAAAATGACCGAGATTTATGTGCAAAAGATTTGGGTCAAAAATGTAGTTATCTTAGGTTGTTTTCCATTTTTGGCAGCTTTTCGTGTTTAGGGTCCTGCACTTTTGTTCTGAGCATTTTTTAACCGTATTGATGGGAAACAACAAAATAAAATGACAGAAAATGATATGCGGATGGTTTTCGTTGAACAAGTCATCATTTGTTGGTTTGTAATTTTTGCGAGTTTTCGTGGCAAATGACTTAAACTTTTAACTATTATACTTTTGAGCGGTATTGAGGGGAAACAAGAACAAAATGACCGAAAATTATGTGCAAAAGATGTTGGTGAAAAATGAAGTTATCTTGTGTTGGTTTCCATTTTTGGCAGCTCTTCGTGTTAGGGTCCTGTACTTTTGTTATGAGCCTTTTTTAACCATATTGATGGGAAACAACAAAAAAATGACCGAAAATGATGTGTCGATGGTTTGGGTGAAAAAGAAGTCATCATGTGTTAATTTTTAAATTTTGTGAGTTTTCGTGCCAGTTGGCTTAAACTTTTAACTGTTATATTTATTAGCCGTATTGATTGGAAACAACATCAAAATGACCGAAATTTATATGCAAAAGATTTGGGTAAAAAATGTAGTTATCTTGGGTTGGTTTCCATTTTTGGCAGCTTTTCGTGTTTAGGGTCCTGCACTTTTGTTCTGAGCATTTTTTTTACCGTATTGATGGGAAACAACAAAATAAAATGACAAAAATCATATGTGGATGGTTTTCGTTCAGCAACAAGTCATCATGTGTTGGTTTGTAAATTTTGCGAGTTTTTGTGGCAAATGACTTAAACTTTTCACTATTATATTTTTGAGCCGTATTGATGGGAAACAACAACAAAATGTCCGAAAATTATGTGCAAAATATTTGGGTGAAAAATGAAGATATCTTAGGTTGGTTTCCATTTTTGGCAGCTTTTCGTGTTTAGGGTCCTGTACTTTTGTTCTGAGCATTTTTTAACCGTATTGATGGGAAACAACAAATTAAAATGACAAAAAATGATATGCGGATAGTTTTCGTTCAACAACAAGTCATCATGTGTTGGTTTGTACTTTTTGCGAGTTTTCGTGGCAAATGACTTAAACTTTTAACTATTATATTTTTGAGCCTACTGATGGGAAACAACAACACAATGACTGAAAATTATGTGCAAAAGATTTGGGTGAAAAATGAAATTATCTTGGGTTGGTTTCCATTTTTGGCAGCTTTTCGTGTTTAGGGTCCTGTACTTTTGTTATGAGTATTTTTTAACCATATTGATGGGAAACAACAATAAAATGTCCGAAGATGATGTGTCGATGGTTTGGGTGCAAAAACAAGTCATCATGTGTTGATTTGTAAATTTTGAGAATTTTCGTGTCAATTGACTTAAACTTCTAACTGTTATCTTTATTAGCCGTATCGATGGGAAACAACAACAAAATGACCGAGATTTATGTGCAAAAGATTTGTGTCAAAAATATAGTTATCTTAGGTTGGTTTCCATTTTTGGCATCTTTTCGTGTTTAGGGTCCTGCACTTTTGTTATGAGCATTTTTTAACCGTATTGATGGGAAACAACAAAATAAAATGACAAAAAATGATATGCGGATAGTTTTCGTTCAACAACAAGTCATCATGTGTTGGTTTTTAGTTTTTGCTAGTTTTCGTGGCAAATGACTTAAACTTTTAACTATTATACTTTTGAGCCGTATTGAGGGGAAACAACAACAAAATGACCGAAAATTATGTGCAAAAGATTTGGGTGAAAAATGAAGTTATCTTGGGTTGGTTTCCATGTTTGGCAGCTTTTCGTGTTTAGGGTCCTGTACTTTTGTTATGAGTATTTTTTAACCATATTGATGGGAAACAACAATAAAATGTCCGAAGATGATGTGTCGATGGTTTGGGTGCAAAAACAAGTCATCATGTGTTGATTTGTAAATTTTGAGAATTTTCGTGCCAATTGACTTAAACTTCTAACTGTTATCTTTATTAGCCGTATCGATGGGAAACAACAACAAAATGACCGAAATTTATGTACAAAAGATTTGGGTAAAAAATGTAGTTATCTTGGCTTGGTTTCCATTTTTGGCAGCTTTTCGTGTTTAGGGTCCTGCACTTTTGTTCTGAGCATTTTTTTACCGTATTGATGGGAAATAACAAAAATAAAATGACAGAAAATGATATGCGGATGGTTTTCGTTTAACAACAAGTCATCATGTGTTGGTTTCTAATTTTTGCGAGTTTTTATGTCAAATGACTTAAACTTTTAACTATTATATTTTTGAGCCATATTGATGGGAAACAACAACAAAAGGGCCGAAATTATGTGCAAAAGATATTGGTGAAAAATGAAGTTATCTTTTGCTAGTTTCCATTTTTGGCAGCTTTCATGTTTATGGTCTTGCACTTTTGTTCTGAACATTTTTTAACCGTATTGATGGGAAACAACAAAATAAAATGACAAAAAACGATATGCGGATAGTTTTCGTTCAACAACAAGTCATCATGTGTTGGTTTGTAGTTTTTGCAAATTTTGGTGGCAAATGACTTAAACTTTTAACTATTATATTTTTGAGGCTATTGATGGGAAACAACAAAACAATGACCGAAAATTATGTGCAAAAGATTGGGTGAAAAATGAAGTTATCTTGGGTTCGTTTCCATTTTTGGCAGCTTTTCGTGTTTAGGGTCCTGTACTTTTGTTATGAGTATTTTTTAACCATATTGATTGGAAACAACAATAAAATGTCCGAAGATGATGTGTCGATGGTTTGGGTGCAAAAACAAGTCATCATGTGTTGATTTGTAAATTTTGAGAATTTTCGTGCCAATTGACTTAAACTTCTAACTGTTATCTTTATTAACCGTATCGATGGGAAACAACAACAAAATGACCGAGATCTATGTGCAAAAGTTTTGTGTCAAAAATGTAGTTATCTTAGGTTGGTTTCCATTTTTGGCAGCTTTTCGTGTTTAGGGTCTTGCGCTTTTGTTCTGAGCATTTTTTAACCATATTGATCGGAAACAACAAAATAAAATGACAGAAAATGATATGCCTATGGTTTTCGTTCAACAACAAGTCATCATGTGTTGGTTTGTAATTTTTTCGAGTTTTCGTGTCAAATGACTTAAACTTTTAACTATTATATTTTTAAGCCGTATTAATGGGAAACAACAAAATGACCGAAAATTATGTGCAAAAGATTTGGGGGAAAAATGAAGTTATCTTAGGTTGGTTTCCATTTTTGGCAGCTTTTCGAGTTTAGGGTCCTGCACTTTTGTTCTGAGCATTTTTTAACCATACTGATGGGAAACAACAGAATAAAATGACAGAAAATGATATGCGGATGGTTTTCGTTCAACAAGTCATCATGTGTTGGTTTGTAATTTTTGCGAGTTTTCGTAGCATATGACTTAAACTTTTAACCATTATATTGTTGGGCCGTATTGCTGGGCAACAACAACAAAATGACCAAAAATTATGTGCAAAAGATTTGGGTGAAAAATGAAGTTATCTTGGGTTGGTTTCCATTTTTAGCAGCTTTTCGTGTTTAGGGTCCTGTACTTTTGTTTTGAGTATTTTTTATCCATATTGATGGGAAACAACAAAATAAAATGACAGAAAATGATATGCGGATGGTTTTCGTTCAACAACAAGTCATCATGTGTTGGTTTGTAATTTTTGCGAGTTTTCGTGGCAAATGACTTAAGCTTTTAAATATTATTTTTTTGAGCCGTATTGATGGGAAACAACAACAAAATGACCGAAAATTATGTGCAAAAGATTTGGGTGAAAAATGAAGTTATCTTGGGTTGGTTTCCATTTTTGGCAGCTTTTCGTGTTTAGGGTCCTGTACTTTTGTTATGAGCATTTTTTAACCATATTGATGAGAAACAACAAAATAAAATGACAGAAAATGATATGCGGATGGTTTTCGTTCAACAAGTCATCATGTGTTGGTTTGTAATTTTTGCGAGTTTTCGTGGCAAATGACTTAAGCTTTTAAATATTATTTTTTTGAGCCGTATTGATGGGAAACAACAACAAAATGACCGAAAATTATGTGCAAAAGATTTGTGTCAAAAATGTAGTTATCTTAGGTTGGTTTCCGTTTTTGGCAGATTTTCGTGTTTAGGGTCCTGCACTTTTGTTCTGAGATTTTTTTAACTGTATTGATGGGAAATAACATAATAAAATGACAGAAAATGATATGCGGATGGTTTTCGTTCAACAACAAGTATCATGTGTTGGTTTGTAATTTTTGCGATTTTCGTGGCAAATGACTTAAACTTTTAACTATTATATTTTTGAGCCGTATTGATGGGAAACAACAACAAAATGACTGAAAATTATGTGCAAAAGATTTGGGTGAAAAATGAAGTTATCTGGGTTGGGTTCCATTTTTGGCAGCTTTTCGTGTTTAGGGTCCTATACTTTTGTTATCAGCATTTTTTAGCCATATTGATGGGAAACAACAATAAAATGTCCGAAAATGATGTGTCGATGGTTTTGGTGCAAAAACAAGTCATCATGTGTTGATTTTTAAATTTTGAGAGTTTTCGTGACAATTGACTTAACCTTTTAACTATTATCTTTATTAGCCGTATCGATGGGAAACAACAACAGAATGACCGAGATTTATGTGCAAAAGATTTGTGTCAAAAATGTAGTTATCTTAGGTTGGTTTCCATTTTTGGCAGCTTTTCGTGTTTAGTGTATTGCGCTTTTTGTTCTGAGCATTTTTTAACCATATTGATGGGAAGCAACAAAATAAAATGACAAAAAATGATATGCCTATGATTTTCGTTCAACAACAAGTCATAATGTGTTGGTTTGTAGTTTTTTCGAGTTTTCGTGGCAACTGACTTAAACTTTTAACTATTATATTTTTGAGTCGTATTGATGGGAAACAACAACAAAATGAACGAAAATTATGTGCAAAAGATTTGGGCGAAAAACGAAGTTATCTTGGGTTGGTTTTCATTTTTGGCAGCTTTTCGTGTTTAGGGTCCTGTACTTTGTTATGAGCATTTTTTAACAATATTGATGGGAAACAACAATAACATGCCCAAAAATGATGTGTCGATGGTTTTGGTGTAAAAACAAGTCATCATGTGTTGATTTGTAAATTTTGCGAGTTTTCGTGCTAATTGACTTAAACTTTTAACTGTTATATTTCTTAGCCGTATTGATTGGAAACAACAACAAAATGACCGAAATTTATGTGCAAAAGATTTGGGTAAAAAATGTATTTATCTTATGTTGGTTTCCATTTTTGGCAGTTTTTCGTGTTTAGGGTCCTGCACTTTTGTTCTGAGCAATTTTTAACCGTATTGATGGGAAACAAGAAAATAAAATGACAGAAAATGATATGCGGATGGTTTTCGTTGAACAACAAGTCATCATGTGTTGGTTTGTAATTTTTGCGAGCTTTCGTGGCAAATGACTTAAACTTTTAACTATTATATTTTTGAGCCGTATTGATGGCAGAAAACAACAAAATGACCGAAAATTATGTGCAAAAGATTTGGTTGAAAATGAAGTTATCTTGGGTTGATTTCCATTTTTGGCAGCTTTTCGTGTTTAGGGTCCTGTACTTTTGTAATGAGCATTTTTTAACCATATTGATGGGAAATAACAATAAAATGACCGAAAATGAAGTGTCGATGGTTTGGGTGCAAAAACAAGTCATCATGTGTAAATTTTGCGAGTTTTCGTGCCAATTGACTTAAACTTTTAACTGTTATATTTATTCACGTGACCTGAGCAAATGAATGAATGAGGATTTGAAGAATCAAATCCGCTGGGCAGACTGCAATGAGCAGAGGATCTGCAACCGTCACTCAAAATCCCTTTTGGTTCACCTTTATTGAGCCACTCAAAAGGCCACCTGTCATCATTCAATGGGGAAGCTAAAAAGGTAGTATCTGCACAGCAGCTGAATCTATTAGTATTCTGCAAATTTTCCATTATTAGGCCATCTTGTCTCAGTGATTGAAAAGGTACGTGTCTTTCAATCCGAAATTGCAATGGGTAGGAAGGTTAAGAGTTTTGCTTGGTTGTGCCTATTGTGTGTGGTTGCATTTGCCTATAAATTTTGTGTTGCACTTAGGCATTTTTGCATAAGCATTCTGCATTCACATACTCCAGAAAAAATACAAAGCTCCAAAACCCACTTCTCTGCAAAAGTTCTTCCATGGCCTCCCCAAGCAATCCAAGGAAGCGAACCAAAGAAGCCGCTAGTGTTGGTAGGCACATTGACACTCGGGGCCATCTTGAAGGGTGGTTTGCTAACGTTCGAGGCAAAGGAACTGAGGCGAGTATCAACACTTACCTGACCACAGTCAGCCGAAAAGTCATCAACACTCCCAAACATGTGAGTCTGGACTGGCTGAAATCAGAGGAGCTGTTGGATGTTGCTGAGTCGCTGGAGTTTCAGGGGCTTGAGAAGTTTCTCGGGCTAACAGGGAACATCTATCCAGACCTGACTAAGGTCTTCTTCACCAACCTAAAGGTGAAGGGAGACAGATTCGAGTCAAGGGTGAAAGGAGTCATCATGGATATCACTCCTGAAGTCTGGGAGACTGTGACTGGTCTAAAGTGTGATGGATTGAAGCTGGGAAAGGGAACCATTGAAGGCCTTGAAGAATACAACAAAATCACTTTCTACAGGAGCTGCTTAAGAAATCCACAGGTTGCTGGAAAAGGACTCTAGGTTGGCGGCCTTGCTGTTTATCCAAGGATTTTGGCATTCATCATCGTGTGGATTCTCACTCCACGGGGACACAATCATGCTGTTTTGCATGAAGAAATCTCATTTTGATGAACTGCATTATGAATCAAATAAAAGTGAACTGGCCATCCGTGATAGGAATGCAGTTGGAGAAGGCTAGGAGGCTGATGGATTACAGAATCCCGTATGTGGTACTCATATCAAAGTTCATTCAGTACTTCAAAGTGCCTGATGAAGGAGAGTTGATTGAACCGGTGAAGCAGGCGTTTGAGATGAACACCACCAACTTCAACAAAATGGGGCTGATAAAAGTAAATGGACAGTGGAGGTTTCCAACAGAGGAAGATGAGGAATCAGAAGAGTCTACTGATGATATTGTTGATGCTTCAGATAATGCTGACAGTGGAGCACCTAATGCTGAAGCTGGTGAAGACAATGCTGAAGGGGGAGCTAATGATGGAGCTATTGGCAACACGCCAATGGATATTGAGGATGATACTACAGAGGAAACTGACAAGAACTCAGAATTTACAAAGGTTGCACAAGAGATTTTGAACAAGCTGGAAGAAATTTTTGCTGAGCAGAAGAGTAATTAAGAGACCAATATAACTCGGTTTGAGAATTTGGAGCAACAGATCGAAACTGTGTTGGATAAGTTGGCCACAATGGCTGCTTGGAATGAGCCACTTGAGTAAATCATGCATATCATAGCCATTTTCTCCCATTTGATGAATCCACAAGGGGAGAAATTAGTGTGTTTTGTGTGTGGCCTGATCTGTTCTGTGTTTGTTCTGTTTATGTGTTGTTGTTCTGATGTTAGATTTCATGATTTCTGATGTTTTGAATAGGTTTACCTAAGTGTAGGTTTACCATTTTGATCAGGATTTATTCCTGTTGTTGCTGCTGTTAAACTAGTTCAGTCTTAGTTAAGTTTGTGATTAACCATTCCAAATGATGTAATTTTGTATTGCTGGTCTGTGCTGAAATTGAGAATACATGTATGATCATGCTTTGACAGCAATTATAAATGAAAGAACCTGGTTTTATGTTCTATGACAGACTATTGGTTTCACAAGTTTCTTTTATGCAACTGCAGATTGTAAACCACTCACACACTGGAATGTCTTCATCAAATAGGGGGAGATTGTTAGTATTCTCACAATACTTAAGGATTTGATGAAGCCATGCAAGACATGACCAGCAAGCCAAAGCAAGTAAGTGGAAATGTGTTCTAGGCTGTGTCTTAGTGTGAGTGAGTATGATTGATCGTGAAAGAGAACCTATGCACATCTAAGGAGAAATTCATTAGCACATGGGTTAAATGATTTAAATCAAACCATAAAAAGGTTTTAACTTCAGTTAAAAACAGTTTTGGAAAATAAGGTAGTTAAAACAGTTTTGGAAAATAAGGTACTGAACTATTATGAACTGATTTCAAGTTAAGCCGAATCAATTTATTCGTGTCTGAGC
>Ga0209700_108835_pt1 | contig 12429 bp, 11 predicted proteins | sample SiratroredBW_FD_187528 | JGI IMG/M metagenome (GOLD analysis project Ga0209700, IMG submission 187528) | Root nodule microbial communities of legume samples collected from California, USA - Siratro red BW (SPAdes) (version 2) | ecosystem: Host-associated > Plants > Roots > Nodule | place: USA... | reverse complement strand
CTTTTCTCTTTCCTCATTAGCCACATAAAAGTAACCTCAATAATTGAAAGTTCAAGTATCTAATTAATTATAATTTTAACACACTCAAATTATCTCACACTTAAATAAAAATAAAAATAAAATAAAATAAAACCTTTTTACATAGATTAAGATTAATTTTATACCTATTCTTTTCCAAAGTTCATCTATTATCTTATTTATAAGCATTCATAAATACCTATTGAAAAAAAAAACTTTTACTAACATAAATTGAAACTAAACTATATACCTGAAGTCCTCCATCAAGTTCTTTGTAACTATCCACAAGTTTTAATATTCTTGTTGAAGAAAAGTCTTGACATTAAAACTTCATAATAGAAAAACTTACATGTAAATAAAACTTTTGTACAAATTTATTGTTTTGTGTATGGAAATTAAAATTTAATTTACATTGTTAGACTTAGGATTAAGTTAATTGACTTACACGTTGTTGAAGTCATCATCAACTTTTTTAATGTGCAAGGGTTGGGACTCTACTTTGAATCCCATTTTATTTATTTTAATTAATTTTTTGTTGAAAAATAATCTATAAACTTTAATATTTTTGTCTTGGAATAAGGTTGAATGCTATGTAACTCCCAATTGTAGAACCATGGATCATGTAACAAGGTTCAATGCTTTTCTGTTGTATGTAACTTAATTGCTCGGACCATGTATTATAGAAGTGATCCCTTTGTTTTGGTACTTTTCTTTTGTGTTTGTCAATGTTTATATATTATTAAGCAGTAGTCACAAGTTTTATTTTTTATTTATTAATAAAAAAATATAAAAAATATGGGAGTAATAAAGTTATCCCAATATACAAAATGAAAGACAGTTTGGGCCTATAGACTGAAACACCAAGTGCCGGAACAAAACCACATCTGAATTCGGTACACATAATAGCAGTAAAACAAAACACTGTCCATGCATAAAAAAATCATGGTAAAAAGATACTATTAAATTCAAGATCCATGAGGGAGTGACTCGAAGATAAACATACACCAACCCCTTCAACCTTCAAAAAATATTTAGAGCAAATGTACTGAATTTGTGTAAGATGCCAAAAATATATTAAAACAAACTTTTTTCTCAGATTTAATATCTCTATTATTTTCTTTTAAATTTGTGACAAGAATGAAGACAAAAAGGTGATGTAATTGTTCACTGTTATATATGATCCTTCTCTTTCAAATTACAAATAATACAGAAAAGAATCTTTCAAATGACAAATAATACTGAAAAGAAACTTTATGTGTAGCTTCATCTAAATTCCACGTCCTTAGTGTGAGTAAACAACGGTGGCTGCGAGACGGTGTGACGGTGCAAGCCTGTGAAACTGTGTGTGCAATTGTTTTTTAGTGTTATATCATTTTTTTTTTCTTCAACAAAATTAAGCACCATTACAATAATAAAATTTGAGACTATTTTTTCTACTTGCATGGTGGCAAAGAAAAGTCTATAAATAGCATCCACATTTGAGAGGAATTCTCACTCTCCATTTCACACCTTTCTTCTATTCTCTCTTGGAACATTTAGATAAAATGTCTCCATTCCTCTTGTTTGCTATGGTGTTTCTCAGCCAACTCATGGTTGGATTCAATACACCATTACCATTGCCACCTCCATCCCATGGAGATCGTGTATCCATTCTCAGCATAGATGGTGGTGGCATTAGGGGAATTATTCCAACAACTGTTCTTCAATATTTGGACAAGGCTCTTAAGGTCCAATCTCTACTATATTATGGGTTTCAAGTTTTTAAGCTTTAAATCTTTGTATATGTATTCTTGCCATCACAGTGCAATTTTGGGTTAACTATAATAGTCTTATCATATAAAAAAAGAAAACAAAACCCTAGTATACTATAGTACATTTTCTTAAAAAGCTACTTGTATGATAATAGTATCAATCAATGAAAACTACTTACATGAATTTAATAACTCGTGTATAATTTGTATTTTATTATCAGCAAAAATTTGAATATGAAGAGGTATATAATTACTTCAACCTATATACATACACTAGATACACATTACACTGGTGTTTAATTTGAATTGATGTTTATATCTTAGTTTGGTTGAATATATTCTGAAATTAAAAATCATGAATTATAATATTTTTGAGATTGTGGTGAGTTGCAGAAAAAGGATCCACATACACCTTTGGCAAAGTATTTTGATGTAATATCAGGATCAGGCACAGGTGGACTCATCAGTATTATGTTCGCATCTCCAAGCTCATATGAATCCAATCATCCTCTCTCTCCAACGGAAGTCTTGCAATTCTTGAAGAAATATGGCCCTGAAATATATAAGCCTAGGTATATTTATCAACCTTCAACAATAATGGAACACCAATATAACTAATATTTGGTAGGCCTTAGTAGTTGCTGAATTCTCTTTATATCCCTAAGTTTAACAAGAGGTCTATGAAAGAAAAATTATTTATTCTTTTTACATCTTGTGGGGTGATATGTAGTATTAATCTGAGCCAACACATCTTAAAATTAAGGTATTATTGGAGAAAAATCCATTTAATTTTTTATTTTTTTTTGACTCTTGTAATGCAACAACATGCAGACCTGGGAATGATACTGAAACATGTCCCAAGTACGATGGAAAGTTCTTAGCAGAGAAAACTCGTGAGTTGTTACAAGATAAACGACTGGTTGAGACATTGACAAACGTAGTAATAACAAGTTTTGACCAGAAAAATATAAGACCAGTTATATTCTCAAACTACAAGGTTAGCATGGTATAAAGTTGTATGCATGAATAACCTTTTCCTTATTTAAGTCTAACTAATTGAAAACTGTCTGTTGATGCAGCTCAAGGAACAAACTCACTTGAATGCCAAACTCTCAGATATTGCTCTTGCCACTTCGGCTGCACCAACTCTTCTACCATCTCACCAATTTAAGAACTATGGTTTTCAATTTGATTTGATTGATGGTGGTTTGGCTACTAACAATCCAGTAAATATTCATCAAAAACTTAAATTTAGAGAAATATACATATATATATTTGTTTTAGTCTTTCTCTAATTGTTTTTATCCTTTTATATTTTTACTTTTTTAGTACTTTGCACGCTATTTTTATTTCTGCAAATGATCCAACTCCTACTGAACCCTAAACAACAAGACTAAGCTGTCTCAGCTGAATCCATAACCAAATAGACAAAAAATATAGCAGAAAACCAGAATCTTTAGAGAGCTGTGCCCATATATATTCCATTTCTGCAGTGCGAGGTTGACATTTCAGTATAGAATTTGTTGCCAAATAGATGCTTTGTATTCATTGTAAGAACATGTTTATCACATACAGGTAATTGCCAATTTATTCATATTCCTTCTTTCAAGTCTGCTACCTTAAATGTGGAGGGAAAAAGAATGTAAACTTACAGTTTTTAATTTAATGATGACACCTGAATTATGTATTAAAATCATTGAATAAAAAAAAAATTAAGATAGAAAAGGTAGTTCAATATCCTCTTTATATGTAATATTGACCGATAATAGTAATAAGATTTTAACCTAGTTAAGACATAGTGAATCTTTTACAACAAATATGGAAAAATATACGGAGTTTGACAAGATAAAATTTAATTTAACACTTTAGGCCCTGGCTGCTGTGAGTGAAGTGATACAAAACAATGGGCAAAAGGAAATTTTGTTGCTGTCATTAGGAACTGGAATAACACAACCTACGAAGGAGTTCAGCTGCATCTTTGACCTTCTGTGCGATGTTACATGGATACTTGATCACGTTGAAGTTATTACTGAACTTGTATACAGAACAGACATGACTCATTACTACCTTGCCACAATCTTCCCTGGCCTCGTACGTGAGGATAACTATCTTCGAATTGAGGTATACATAGCTAGGTTTTTTTTTCTTCAATTTTTCAATATACTTATAATAGAAGAAAATAAAACAAAAAGTGAGTTTGACAACTAATGTATATATAAGTTAAAATTATAGAGAAAATTGAATTGATCTTGATGATATATATGTAATTGCAGGAGTACAACCTGGATCCATCCATGGAACCAATAGATAATGTTGATAAAAAGAACATGGATGACCTTGAAATGGTAGGAAATAAGCTGTTGCAGCAACATGTTAAGAGGATTAATGTGACTACATTTCAACCATTTGAACTACACCATACAAACGCTGAAGCTCTTGACAGGTACTTTCTCACTCAAGAGTTTTTTACCATGTATGTTTAAAATTAGAAGCAGAAAGTTTATGGAGATTTTTTTATTCAATTTATGTAGAATATTAAAAGGGTTTTATAATAGTTATTTTAAAAGCTATACATACGCAGAATTGTTTCTTTACATTATAAAAACATTTGTCCATTTAATCTTTTTATCCGTCCATTAGGGAATTCGAGAATTTTAAATTTGGGTGCTGAATTCTGTAATATTAGGTTAAAAGTAATAAAATATGTTTTATAGAAGTACCCAGATTTTTGTAAGTAAACCAATTATTTTCAAAAATGTTACTGAATTGTGTTGAATAGAAAAAAAAAACAACTAAGAATACTGTTATATTATACATTGTTTTAGTTTATTATATAGCTAATTTTGAGAGGATTCTTTTAAGGTTCGCTGAGGAATTACATGCACAGAGGCAAAAGCGTCTGAAAAGAAAATCTATGGAGAAAGGAGGAAGACCTCTCAATGCAATTGTTTAAGTTCCTTCTGGTGGAATCAGAGCAATTTGAGCATTATGAATAAATGTCATGTGTATGACACTGTGTTATGTTGTGTTTATCCATGTTTGATGGGGTTCTATGTAACTCCCATTTGTAGAACTATGGATCATGTAATAAGGTTCGATGCTTTTCAGTTCTATGTAACTTAATTGCTTGGACCATATGTTATACAAGTTATCCCTTTTGTTTGGTAATTTTGTTTTGTGTTTGTCAATGTTTATATTATGAAGCAGACACAAATGGTGGGAAGTAAAATTTATTTTAACAATATAAATTATTTATTGTTAACATAATGAATAATATTATTATTACTACAAGAAAATTCTTAGTATGAAGGCTAGAACAAACAAAAATCATGATATATAAAGTGAAAGAAAAAGAAGAAATAGTTTTTTATCACTCATAAAAGAATAAACAAATTAATAACTAAAATTTATCCATAGTCAGTCATTAATGTTTTACTATTATTTTATCTCTCCTTAGAAAAATTGCTTGGGTTGGATGGAAAAATGTATGTTCATGTTATCTAATTAGAATATAAAATGTGAACATCCCACTGATTATTTAATGAATTTTCTTAAAATAACATATTTTGACAAATTTCTCTCAATCACAAAATAGACTCAACGAGAAATATGACTATAAAATTTTTTAATTTTTAATTTTACTAAATTGTGAAGAAATTGTTTGAGAGAATGTTATATACAAAATTATGGAGGTCACTTCAATAACTTATACTTGATACACTTGAAAGTTTGTTTTAAGACACAATTCGAATGTTTAGTTGAGATGATTATAAAAAATAATAAATATTAAATTTCTAAGTTAGGTTAGATATAAGATTATAGTTTTGATGTTTAGCAGAGATGATTTAAAAAAAATATAAATATTAATATTTTAATTTAGGTTTAATATTATAAATTGCAATTTTATTTTATTAAGTTTTATTTTATAAATACCATCGCTTTGTTAAATTCTTTCTTTTTTCAAATTGATTATACTTTTTTCTTTTTGAAATTTCAACTCTATTTTTCATTTGTTCACCAATCGATAGTCGTATTATAAAAGATAACAAATATTAAGATAATATGATACTCTACAAAAAAAAAGTTATTTGGAGATCAATTTTCAGCTACCAAATAAAATGATTGCTAATTATGATCAAAATAATCACCAAATTAGATTTTGATTGCTAAATAACTATAAAATAAAAAGTAATGATTAGATTTAGTGACCAATTAAGTCAATATAATTGGTATCTAACATTAGTTACCAAGATTTTAGTCACTTATACCATTAAATAACTTAAGCAAGATTGTATCACTCAAATGACTTTTATATGATGAAATTAATATGTTTTTGAGTTGATAAACATTAGGTATATATGTATATAATAGATGAAAAGTTTTGAAGACACTATTTGATTAATGATGTGAGATATAAAGTATTTTATTAATGATAAACTATGATATATTTTATGTGGTAAATATATAAGGAGTTTATGTTTATAAAATGTTAATATTATATGCATTTTATGATGTATTTCATGTTGAAAATAATATATGCTTCCAAAGTCGATATACTTTCAAAGTCCGCAGTCATTGTGGGAGGACAGGGTATGTGACTGATACATGTTATAGAAAACATGGTTTTCCACCTTAGTTCAAGTTTAAAAATCAGAAAACAAACTGTAATAGTAACTAGCAGAATCATGAAGATTCAAGGTCAAAAGTACATTCTCAGCAAATTGGTTTTACTCCTGAGCAATATCAAATATTGTTAACCCTTCTACAACAGTCTAAATCCAATGACAATGTCTGTAATCAAATCTCTGTCATTCTTTCTGACACAACACACTGGTAATAAATTTTTCTCTTCCTTTAGTTCTTGAATTCTCGATAGTGGTGCTACTGATCATTTTTGTTCATCCTTGACTCATTTCACTTCATATCATCAAATTAATTCTATCTTTGTCAAATTATCAAATGGAAATCAAGTCATTGCCAATTATTTTGGAAGTGTTTTCATCAATCAAGATCATGTCGTAGATAATGTTTTGTATATTCCTAACTTCAATTTTAATATTCTTTCAGTAACAAAGTTAATTGATAATTTATCTTGTGTGATTACTTTTGATTCTAATAGTTGTCACATAAGGAAAAAAACTCCTTGAAAGTTTTTAGATCACCTGAGATGCAAGATAAACTTTATATACTTAGGGTCCCTTCTTATCAAAACCTTCAAATCAAACCTGTGAAATCTCTACATATCACCAATACTGTCAATTTTGCTAGTGATCTCGAAACCCTTTAGCATTTTCGGTTAGGGCATGTTTCAAACAAATCTATTGATGTTATCAAACATAAATTTCCTTTTGTTAAATATAACAAATCTTTTATTTGTGATATTTGTCATTTTGCAAAGCAAAAAATACTTCCCTTTCCTCTTAGTGCATCTAAATCTAAAAAATGTTTTGATTTGATTCATGTTGATGTATGGGGACTATAGTCATTATCATCAATTCATGGTCATAAATATTTCTTGACCGTAGTTGATGATTATTCAAGGTACACATGGGTTTTTCCTTTAAAAAAAATCTGAAGTTGTTAAGATTTTGAAAAATTTTGTTGTTTTTATTTAGACACAATTTGAGATAGCAATTAAAGTAATAAGCAGTTATAATGGGACTGAATTTTTCATGACTAGTTCTTTTATCAACAAAGGAATAATACATCAAACTTCATGTGTCAATACTCCACGACAAAATAGTTTAGTTGAAAGGAAACATGTTCATTTATTAAATGTAGCAAGAGCTCTCATGATACAATCTCATTTACCCAAAATTTATTGGTCATGTTTTGTGATACATGCTATGCATATTATAAACATGCTTCCCACACCTGTTTTAAATGATTTTTCTCCTCATGAAATGCTTTACAAAACTTTACCAGATTTTAATCAATTAAAGGTGAATCTTTATGCTATGCTAGCACTTTGTCAACAAATAGAAGTAAATTTGATCCAAGGACATCAAAATGTGTTTTTATTAGTTTTAAAAAGGGGACAAAATGATATATTTTGTTGAATATTCAATCAAGAGAATTTTTTGTGTATGGGGATGTTGTCTTCTATAAACATGTTTTTCTATATCAAAGGGTTGAAGATACTAGCAATGAAATTGACAGTCCAAATATTCATGATCAAAATCAAAATTTGTTTACAGATGATCAACCTATTTTGAATCAGCCATCACAAGTCATTTTTACACCCTGTGATAATATTGAAAATAATGTTAATGATGACCATGAATCAGACATTCAGATCCTGAAAAAGTTTGTTCCCATAGAGACCAAAACCTTGTTGAGAATCATAAAACAACACAGTCCATTCAAATGAGTACCAAACCAAAAAGACCACCTGAGTATATAAAAGGATTATCATTGTAATATCAATGTTTCCAATACATCTTCTAGAGTTAAATATCCTTTGAATTCTGTTTTGTCTTATGATAAATTATCACCATCATATAAACATTTTGTTATGTTTATTTCTTCACATGTTGAGCTAAACACTCTAAAGCTGTGAAATATGACTGTTGGAGAAAGGCTATACATTGTGAGATATCTGCCTTTGAGTCAAATAAAAAATGGGAGACTGTTCTTCTCTCCAAGAACAAAACTGCTGTAGGTTGCAAATGGGTATTCAAAATAAAGTATAATGCTGATGGTATTATTGAAAGATATAAAGCAAGATTAGTGGTGAAGGGATACGCACAAACAGAGGACATTGACTACGTTGAAACTTTTTCTCCAGTAGCAAAGATGACCACTATAAGGTTGCCTCTTTCTTTAGCCTCTATATATAACTGGGAGTTAAAACAGTTAGACATAAATAATACCTTCTTACATGGAGAGTTGGAAGAAGATGTATACATGGTTGCTCCTCCTGGATTGACTTCTATTCAACTAGGACAAGTTTGTAAATTAGAAAAAAAGCTTTATATGGCCCTAAGCAAGCTGGTAGGGAGTGATATGTTAAATTGTCATCCTTTTTTTATTTCTGTGGGATATACTCAATCTATGAATGATTATTCCTTATTTATTAATTCTTCTGAAGGATCTTTTATAACATTATTGGTGTATGTAGATGATATAATTTTGGTAGGAAATTGTAAAGAAGAGATTGACCGAGTCAAAAAAAGCTTTGAATAAGACATTCAAGATCAAGGATCTTGGTGATTTACGATATTTTCTTGGTTTTGAAGTAGTAAGAGGTAAGAAAGGGATAATGAAGAATCAAAGGAAACATGCATTGGAATTGTTAACAGATGCAGGTCTTTTAGCCTACAAACCTACAGTCACTCTTATGGATAATATTGTTGAATTGTCTTTTACTATAAGTGTGCATTTTACTAATGTTCATGCCTATAGAAGGTTGATTGGAAGACTTATGTATCTCACTAATACCCGACCTGACATCACATTTTTTGTTCAACAACTTTCTCAATTTCTTGATAAGCCTACAATTGCTCATTATAATGCAACAATTAGAATCCTCAAATATATTAAAGGAGCTTCAACTCTTGGTTTATTTTTCTCTTCCAACAGTTTTGCCCATCTCAAAGCTTTTTTGTGACAATGATTCAACAAGATATATTGAAGCAAATCCAGTGTTTCATGAGCGCACAAAACATATAGAAATAAACTGTCACATTGTTAGAGAAAAATTGAAGAAGGGTCTCATCCATTTGCTTCCCATTTCCACTATAGAGAAACTAGCAGACATTTATACCAAAGCCTTAGGTCCTAAGTTTTTCAAGAATATTCGTTCCAAGCTGGGTCTCATCAATATTTGCTCCCCAGCTTGCGGGGGGTTTCAGAGGATATGGATACAAGGCTTGTAGAAGGAAACTAATATCAATTATGTGATTTTGTCTTTTTGATAGAATCAAATCACTATCAATTCTTTTTGTTTGTTCTTATGACATTATCAGATTGTAATTATTTTATTTTGTTTTCTTTATTTGGCTATACCTAGAACGGGTACAACACTTGTATATAATTAGTTATATTCAGTTCTCTACTTTTGATCAAATATAGAAAAACAGAGAGAATATTTTCACTCTCATATTCTATGTTTATTTTTGTTCATATCTTTATTTTTCAAAATATTTATCATGTTTTCTATTGTGAAAATGTGTATGATGTTGGTATGGGATGTAAATGATATGATGTAGTTATGAAATTTTTATGTAAATATGAAATTGTGTTGCTTTGATGTTATTTAAATTAGCTCATCTCAGTGTATTGTATCCTACTTGGTGTTTTTTATATATATATATATATATATATATATATATATATATATATATATATGTTTTTTTGGAATATATGATCCTAATGGTTTTCCTCCTAACCACCTATCTTGCTAGAAGTTTATTATTGTGCCAAATCCTAATTTCCACAAAACCATTTCAACAAACCCCCTCATCATCTCAAGTCTCTCCACTACCATTTCTAGTGGTACGCCTACCCCTTGTGCTTTTATATGTTTCATATTTAGATTTTAGTATATCCTTACACACTTCTAACCTTTCCATTCCCAACCTCCATTTTCTTTGGTAAAGAGGGAAAATATTAAATAACTTCAAATTTTTTACCCCTTACCTACCCTAACTTTTTAGTTTGCAAATATTTTTCATTTGCTCCATGTTATCTTTCTACCCTCACTTCTTTCTCTTTAGAGAAAGTCATTTTGCATTTTCCTAATTAATTTTTCTACACTAGAGGGCAATTAGAAGAATGAAAGGTGTAATAGGGGCAAGTTATGATTACATATCTTATTAAACCAGACTTGATAAATGTGAATACTAAGTAGCATACTCGTCCAAGTACATCACACTATCTTGATTAAGCTTCATTAAACAATAGGAGGTGGCAATGGTGTATTGAATCCAGCCATGACTTGGCTGAAAAACACCATAGCAAACAAGAGGAATGAAGACATTTTATCTAAATGTTCCAAGAGAGAATAGAAGAAAGGTGTGAAATGGAGAGTGAGAATTCCTCTCAAATGTGGATGCTATTTATAGACTTTTCTTTGCCACCATGTAAGTAGAAAAAATAGTCTCAAAATTTATTATTGTAATGGTGCTTAATTTTGTTGAAGAAAAAAATGATATAACACTAAAAAACAATTGCACACACAGTTCTACAGCCTTGCAAGATCTTTTTGATCATTTTCACAAGGGTATTTGGAAATTTAAATATGTACCGAATTTAGATGTGATTTTGTTCCGGCACTTAGTGTTTCAGTCTACAGGCCCAAACTGTCTTTTATTTTGTACAGGAAAATCTTAGACACTACTATTCATTATAAACATCTTCATTTGATATTAAATTTTATTATATTATATATTAATAAAATAATAATATATTATAGATATGAACTGTGTACAGTGATGTTAAAATAACAATACCCTCTTATATATTGGGATAACTTCATTACTTTCATTTATTATATTTTTTTGTTATTAATAAATAAAAAATAAAACTTGTGACTACTGCTTAATAATATAAACAGCTTACTGCTTAATAATATAAACATTGACAAACACAAAAGAAAAGTACCAAACAAAGGGATCACTTCTATAATACATGGTCCAAGCAATTAAGTTACGTAGAACAGAAAAGCATTGAACCTTATTACATGATCCATGGTTCTACAATTGGGAGTTACATAGAATCCCAAAGCATTCAACCTTATTCCAATATAACACACACATATATTACAGCAAACATGGACAAACACAACATAATATAATGTCATACACATGACACTTATTCATAATGCTCAAGTTGCTCTGACTCCACCAGAAGGAACTTAAACAGTTGCAATGAAAGGTCTTCCTCCTTTCTCCATAGATTTCCTTTTCAGACGCAATTGCCTCTCAGCATATAATTCCTCAGCGAACCTTAAAAAATCCTCTCAAAATTAGCATTAATATATAATCAACTAAAGCAATGTATAATATAACAGTATTCTTAGTTTTATTTTTTTTTTATTATTCAACACAATTCAGTAACATTTTTGAATTTAGTTTACTTTCGAAGAACTAATTTACAAAAATTTGGGTAGTTCTGTAAAACATAATTTATTCTTTTTAACCTAAATATTACAGAATTCAGTACCCAAATTTAAAATTCTCAAATTCCCTCATGGACGGATAAAAAGATTAAGTTTTATAAAAACAATGGACAATTTTTTTTTATAATGTAAAGAAACAATTCTGCATATATGTATAGCTGTTAGAATAACTATTAATATTCTACATAAATTCAATAAAAAGTCTCCTAAAACTTTCTGCTTCTAATTTTAAACATACATAGTAAAAAATTCTTGAGTGAGAAAGTGAGTGGACGCACCTGTCAAGAGCTTGAGCATTTGTCTGGTTGAGTTCATATGGAACAAATGTATTCACATTCATCCTCATAACATTTTGGTGCAACAGCTCATTTCCTACCTTTTCAAGGTTATTCATGTTCTTTTCATCAACATCATCCATTTCTCCCATGGAAGGATCCAGGTTATACTCCTACAATTACATATATATCATTAAGATCGATTCTATTTCCTCTACAATTTTAACTTACACACATATTGTATATTAATGGACTTTGTCTAACT
>Ga0209700_108834_pt1 | contig 12431 bp, 13 predicted proteins | sample SiratroredBW_FD_187528 | JGI IMG/M metagenome (GOLD analysis project Ga0209700, IMG submission 187528) | Root nodule microbial communities of legume samples collected from California, USA - Siratro red BW (SPAdes) (version 2) | ecosystem: Host-associated > Plants > Roots > Nodule | place: USA... | reverse complement strand
AACATATACCCAGTTAAAAATATGATCCTAAAGTGTTTCTCTCAAAATCTCTTGCGCAGTTTTTTCTTTCAGAAGCCAAAAGAACTGAGCGAATCACTGAGTAAGCTCATGTATGTAAAACATGCTCAAGTACACAAGGAAACAAACTAAATTCCACCCCTGTTAGGTACTGCTATGTTTTTTAGTTATTTATTTAAGACCAAAATCTAGCTCATTATCAAGCCAAATCAAGTCACGATTCATAACTAAACTGTTGGAGTGGTAAAAATGGGCAAGATGAAGGAAAAATGGGAAAAACATCTTGTTTTAAAGGGAACACAAAATATACAAAGAGTGCAACAAACTGAAGTACGCAATAAATAATAGGGACTATTTAAGTTCCTAGAGACAAGTAGGCATTAAGAAACTCCAGTCTCAGCTAAGTTCAGATAAGTAATATTTACCACATTCTTTTAAATATGTTCTCTTATTAGTTAAACTAATTTTAGGAACTAAATTGTATGTGTTCCACTTCCTATTTGACAAAAGCCAATTCCCAGGAGTGTTAGAAAGAGTCTTGTTAGGGCTACAGGGAATAGAATACAAACACAGTCACCACTTAATATCCCTCAAGTTAACTAAAAAAAATAATCTAAAACCACCGTGCCAACTTGAAAGCTAATCGTGAATCGTATACAAAGAAATCTACTTCATACACAAGGGTATCAATCACCCAAACAACCCACAATCAAGTTCCAATCATAAGACTTCACTAGGAAAACCCCACTTGCAACAACACCAAAAAATAAAACTTAACAAATATTCCTTCAAAAAAAATCCAGAACCATTTTTCTTTTCCTTAGATCTAAATGGCATTACCTTTTCTCATAGAGCAAGGCAGAGACCAAGCTGGCAAAGGTCTCCGGTTTCATATCCCTCTCTTCACGAAGCTGATACAGTTTGTGTCGGAAAACGAGACGCTGGTACCTTGAAGTAAATAATGGAAAACAAATACAGTAAAAAAATAAATAATTTTTTTTTGCGGGGAGAAAGTAAAGAATTGGGAAATCGAGAAGGGAGAGTAAAGGGTACAGAGTCTGAGCATCGGTGGCGAGGCCAGAGAGAGCGATGAAGAGCTTATCGTGAATCCTGGAAACGCGTTGGAAATCGGTGGCTATGGTTTGGAGCTGAACGCCGAGCCTTCGGTCGCTGGCAATGGCGAAGCAGTTCTTGCCGACCATGGCCACGACGGCGCTTCCGTTGTACTCGAAGATCGACATGCTTTGAATTTGATCCCGGCGAGGATGATTCAGACAGATTCTGGGTTCGGGTTTGGGGCTAAGTCGTAAAATAGTGTTGGTATTTGAAGAGGAAGAGCATCCCAGTTTTCTTTGGGGTTAAGCCACCAAATAAAAATAAAAATAAAAATATAATAAATAGAAATAGTTTTGATTAATTGGACTTTTTATAACGTAAGTAGTGTTATTTACAAATTTTACCACTCATATTTATATTTCTTGTAGTTGGTTAATAGTTAATTATTGTTAGTTGATTAATGACTTACAATTTCATTCATAACATAACAAAATTCATAGGTAATTTAAAACTAATGATGAGTACTATGCAAAATTTTGACTAAAAATAGTGAAATGTGTGAAAAATAATAATAATAATAATAATAATAATAATAATAATAATAATAATAATAATAATAATAATAATGTTAAAATCAAGATAAGAACTAATACGAATGGCAATCTTCATAGTCCTTTGGTACGAGAATTAGCTTATTAACTAGAAAATACAAATTATTGCAAATTATTCTATTAGATTTTCCAACTTTATTTTGAAAGGAGAAAACTAGAATTGAATTGTTTTAGTGATGGTGATAGAAATATAATCATTTCCATGCGCGTTTTAACGTTAATCCTATGAATAAACCAATTAAGGAAAAATTTTGTTTATATGATACTAAGTTTGTTTTAAACATTTTTATTTTGAATTTTTATAAGGATTTCTATGCTAACATTTTCTTCTCTTATATTGTAATTGTACTGTTGGACCTGTTGGATCGAACATAAATTTTAAGTTCAAAATAAAATTATAGGAGTGTAAAATGTAATTCATTTATGACTTAGAAATTACATATATCAAGGTTCAACTAAATTGTTATTCGCTATAATCATATTTGACAATGGACATTTATGTTAACATGTTAAGATTAGGTACTGGATCATTAATAATAACTAAATTATCCTACCAAACCCCCTTATAGGAAAAGAATAAATATAGGGTATTAGGATAAGGAAAAACATCTTCTATTTGAATTAGACAAGAAAAATAAAAAAACTTCACCACCTATAACAATAATGAATAAACTTAATAACTCTTTCATTCCTTCTTCAATTATAGATGATGAAAATATATAACTTTTAAATTTTCCTTCCAATTAGGAGATTCTAAAAGTCAATTTAGATTTAATTGTAGCAATAATCTTGACCTAACATTTTCAATGATTGTTTTCATCAAGCTTTTTTCCCAATTTGTTTTATGTAGTGCCATCAAAGAGCTCTTTTTACAAAGTTAGGTTTCTTTAAGATAAATATTAATGTTATTTTTCTTATTTTTAAGATCTCTTACATAAATATTAATTAATGTTATTTCTTTTATTTTTAACATTTCTAAAGTTGAATGTATTAAATACTTTCAATATATTGTTGTTGTTAATTTTAAAATCATCATTAAGATTAATTATTGAAGACCTGAAACATTTCAAGCACTGATTATGAAGTTATGGCAAAGGTAAAATACTAATCATCATATATTTAAATGTGGTACCTCTGTTAGGAGGCAGTGATATTTGTCCAAATAATGATTATCTTCCAATACATCACACAAGCCACGTTGGAATGAGTATTCTTGTCTATTACACTAAAATGAGAAAGAAGTGAAAAAAATTGATTTCATATATTTCGAATATAAAATAACTATTATATGTATTAAAAGAGCCTCACATTTTTGTGATAGATTAGTGAGAGAGATTTGAAATTGTTTTTTCTCAAATTCCTTTTATAAGTGCATAGTTCTTTAAAAAAGTTTTCATACTTAGGAATTTGCTTTATAACATCCAAAAGAGATAGATTTATTTCTACCTTTCAAAAATTTCCAAGAGACCTTTGTCAACTTCAGATTTTTTTTTTTTTACTATGGGAGTAATTCTTGAAGGAAACAATAAAAGAGACTTTTTGTATTGATTGTTCTTCTATCACATTCTTACCTTTTGAATATTATTGTATGTTTTTGCTTAATTCTTTGTCACTTCTTAGAGTTATATCACTAACATTACTCCTGGATTAATAAAGGGTTCAGAAGGAATTGCTCCATAACTTTGCTATTTAAGTTCATTCATGGTAGTGTTCATATGTCCCATTTGAATTTTTAGGTCTTATACAATAATCAAGATATTTTGCTCAAATTGTTGTTTATCTTGAAATTTCTAATCTTGATTGTTTCTTGCAATTAAAGGTAAGAATATGTAAGATGTACCACTGAATTGCACATTCACATACCTTTTCAGGTTGGTGTCCTGAATTTACTTACTAACTTATACCAATCTGTCTTACTAGAGAAGTCAACTCAATGAATTTATTTTCCAGCTTTTCATTATTAATCACTTGCGTCTTAGTCTCATGCACTACTCTCCTTGAATTTTTGAAACAAAATTGTTGAGTGCTCTCTTCCTTATTAGAGATCAATAATCTTGCAACTACTGGAGTTTTATCCATCAATTGTAGGCCTAATGTTTTGGACCAATCATAATATTTGAAAGGCCTCGCAAAAGGCCCAATTGTTGGGTTGTAACCAGGTAGACACCACATTAAGTGCAAATAAAACATCCTTTTGAAGGAACTAAGGGGAGTCGTAATCCTAGTTTTGAGAACAATGTCGTAAAAATAAAGTAATGCCCTCCCCTTGTTGGCCTTTTAGTCATTGAATACCAGTTCACCCTCTTCAGAAGCATCCAAAACAATCTCATCTTTATTTCCCTCAACTTGCTTAAGAATTGATTGATCTTTAGGTTTTGAAAATTAGGTCAAATTTGACCTAGCGATACAAAGTATGGTAAACTTAGAAACTCAAATAAACCCGTAAATCCCAAGTCTAAAAGGCACACACTATAACATAACTAATGAATGTGAACCTTGATTCAAAAACACAATTGAAAAATACAATACTACTAAAAAAATGTAAGTGTCTTCGGCGTTTAAATGATTAAAATCACCTGATAACGTAAAGCACTCAAGAATGTCTTAGAATAGAACACTTACAAACAAAAACAAACTATATTCTACTTGTGTCAATAACTTAAATGAAGTTCTTTGGATATATGGTTATGCTATACTTGGAAAATTGGTAGCAGTGACTCTTAAAACCTTTGAGTTTGTGCAATGCAAGTCATAATGAGAGCATTTGAGGGGTAAACAAAAGTAACATGGAAGGGAATCTACATTTGGGTTTTCTTAAAAGTCACATTATTTTACAATAACACCTTTTGCACTTTTCACGCTTAAAATGTTATTTGGTCAATTTGCCCAAAATTTAAGTGTTCATATTGTTAGACTTTTTGCCTCAGAGACTTGAGCTTGGGGTCTGTGGCCATTGAGAATGATGTGCCTTGCTCACATGCCGAGCGCAAAACATTTTTTTGACTTAGGACCCTTGGTATTGAGCATAATGTGGTATTCAGGTCATTTGGACAGTTCTTGAATATGAGTTATTAGTCTCGGTTATTCCTAAATTAACATTTGGGTGATACTAATACCTCAATTATGACTTGTGGACTTGATGTACCTATAAATGATAACTAATCGAAATAGACGCTACATAAAATTTACATGAATGATGACAATTTAGGACAAGAAAACCCTATCTTGCCTACCAATCTCCATTACCTGAACAAGGAAGAATTAAAATAAACACAAGCTCCACTACTCGAAAAGGAAAGTCAAAGTAAATTACCTCTTCACCTATAAATTGTCTCGAGCTATCAAGACAAGATTTTTTAAATGTATACTTATGACTTGTGAATATTTAACTTCTTTAGTAAGAATATTACAAGTGTGTTTAAATTTGAGGATGAATTCGAGGGAGTGAAAAATAATGGATTCAATATTAAAATGAATGAAAAATATTTGTGTTTGGATTAAGGGAAACATGATGACAAATAAAGAGAAAACTTATGATAATTTGTGGTTGATATGATAAGTATGATTGATGAAATATTTTTTTTATAATTTTATTATTTTTATTAATAATTATTATTTATGATTTTATCACTATTTTTAGTTTTTAACATTAATATTATTAGTATTTTATCTTTTATAATTATCTTATTTTTATTAGTATTTTATTATTATTTTATTATTATTTTATAATTTTATTAAATTTATTATTATTTTAGTAATAATAATTAATAATAATAATAATAAATATTATTACTTTTATCATGTTATATTATATGATCAATTATATTCATTTTATAATAATATAAATATAATATTAACATAATAATAATTAATTATATAAAAAATATAATAAAAGTACTTACTTTCCTTACAAATCTTCATAGCAATGTAAAGAAAGAGCTTGCAAGCCTATTTTTATGTTTTTAATTAATTTTTTACTTTTTGATTTGTACATTTTTATTATAATTTTTCGTTCCTTATCTTTTTACGCAAATCAGTGTTAAAAAACAAACGTTATTTACAATAGATGAAAGAATTCGTTATTTTTTAATAAAAAATGATTTAAGACAAAATTTTAAAATATAAAGACCAAGTAAAAATAAATGAAAAAAAAGAAGTGTCGCAACATCAACTCATGTTTCGATTCCATGTCATCTAAACATATGATCCTACAGTTAAAACACAACCATAAACTTTCCAATTCTAGTTAACCACTGGTTTTTATAATTTTAAATTTTATTTATATTATTTTAATTTAATTGTATACCATACCATATAGAGACATTTGGACCAAAAGTAATAACTAATTGCACATAGGTCAGTTAAAAAGAAAAGAGATCATCCATCTATGAATCCATCACTGAAAGGTCGCGTGTGAAGCACTCTGGGAAAACGGTGTTAAAATGACGTGTCAATGAACCCACCCAGAAGCAAACCCACATCAACATACAATTTTGGAATTTTTTCCTCCATGCCGCATCCAAACGCAACACCCTAAATCATAGCATAGCCCCTTTCTTTTCTTTTGCTCTCTCCACTCTCTCTCTATTATACGCACACAAACACAGACCTGACACAAACACAAACACAACCATCCTCCAAATCAAAATTCCACACCACCCTTTGCGCCAATCAACGACCCCACACTAATTTTTCACCCCACACTCACTCACTCCTTATGCCACCTTCCCCTTCCTTCCCTTCAGGTATCCACAATAACCTAAAAATTCCCCTTAATTCCTCACTCTTTTTTCCCTTTCAACTCAAGTCAACCTCATTTCAATTCCAATTCTCATTTATTTCTCCATATAAATAACTTCTCTTTCATTATTCTCATTATTATTTTACCTTTTCACAGACAACCGAACCAAATGGCGGAAGAAGCGCAAGCGAGAATCCCACAAACGCCACCCCAAGCGCCACGACGAAGACGACGACGACAACGATTCCGACGACGACCGCGACGACAATGACTCCGACGACCAGTTCCGCAGCCCTAACGCGCCGCCCAATCCCAACCCGCGAGTCGAGATCGAGGTCGTCTCGCGCGACGGGCTCCAGATTTCGCGCTTCCCGCCGGTGATCAGGCGCACCGTTACCCGCCCTCACGCGGCGGTTGCGGCAATTTGGGCTCTGGAGTCCGGCAGGGGGCACTCGCAGCACGCCGTTCCGGTTCTCGAAAATGTGTCCCACGGCCAGCTTCAGGCGTACTCGGCTGTATCCGCCGATTGCCTCGGCGGGGGCTCGAGCTTCGTCGTGGCTCCGCCTCCGGTTATGAAAGGCTCCGGCGTTGTTAAGCGGTTTGGCACTAGGGTTCTAGTGGTTCCTATGCATGCAGGTTCTTTGCTCTCTTGGATTTGAACTTTTTTTTTCTATGGTTTTTGAGGAAAGATTTTATTTGGTTATTAAGGGAGTGTAAAATAGGATCCTTTATATGTATTAAACTTCTCTGCGAAGCTTGAGTTCTTGTGTTTTTGGGCAGGTTATGGTAACTTCTTAAATTTGAATGGCAACTGTTTTATATATGTGTGTGTATATATTATTCAACAATTTAATTGGATTGTAGTTTTATCTCTTTTTTTATTCTAAGTTGATATGTAAGTGAAAATTGTTGACAATGGCTATCTATTAAAATTAAACTTTTCGGTCAAATTGTATGGCATGGTCGTGGGAGATTAGGTCTGATATGTTAAGAATGCATTTTGGTTGATTGAACTTATTGAATTATATGATAAGTTTGTAAAATATATGGGCAGATTGGTTTTCTCCAGCCTCAGTGCATCGACTTGAGAGACAAGCAGTGCCACATTTCTTCTCTGGAAAGTCGCCAGATCATACGCCAGAGAAGTACATGGAATGTAGGAATTACATTGTTGCAAGATACATGGAGGACCCAGGGAAGAGGATTACAGTCCCTAGTTGCCAGGCTTTGTCTGTCGGTGTCGGTAATGAAGATTTAACTCGAATTGTCAGGTTCCTTGATCAATGGGGAATTATCAATTACTGTGCCCAGGGCCCAAGGCGTGAGTATTTGGGCAATGATACTTGCCTGACGGAGGACACAAGTGGTGCACTATGTGTGCCATCAGTGGCTCTAAGATCCATAGATAGTTTGATTGAGTTTGACAAGCCCAAGTGTAAATTCAAAGCAGATGAAATTTATTCATCTCGAACAATGGACAATACTGATATTCCTGATTTGGATGACACAATAAGAGAGTATCTATCTGAAAACTATTGCCACTATTGTTCTCGTTCTCTTCCTGTTGTATACTACCAATCACAGAAAGAGGTACACTGGCGTTTTGGTTTTAAATTCTACTCGTTCTTCACTCTATAATGAATAATCCTGTGGCTGTTGATTACTTTTGTCCAATTACCTTTCTGACTAATATGCTGGAATGTTAGTTATTAACACATGGCAGTGCATAATATGGAGAGTGGACACTGTTGAATTTTCTGTACATATGATTGTTGGAGAAAAACCTCCTTTAGTTAAGAGATATTATACATTACATTGTTGTTGCATACCAGTTATCTTATTGGCAACCCATTTCCTTGCTTTTAATACCGATAGAGAAACAAATCAAATTTAAAAATGCTAGGTAACAGATTACACCATACAAAAGAATATTGGTTTTTTCTATAGGATGGGATGGGAACATCATTATTTATACATAGAAGTGGTTGTGAAGTAGCATCAAAATAGCCACTTGTCAGTGTCTGTCTTAGGCTTCTATTTTTAATGAGGTTTTGTTATAATGGTATATTGAATAAAAGTATTATTAATATTGCATTGTTTGTTTATGTTACTCAAGTGTCTTAGAGTTCAAGAAAATATGATACATGGCAGAAACAAATATTTGAAGGTCTGAACGAAGAAATATCTGATGATTTGTGTCTTTGACGAGTTTTGATATTAATTTATTATGTTGCATTCTATAAGCTTTTTTTTTTTCTTTTGTCAAGTGATCATAGTATACAAGAGCCGTATAGGTTATAGGAGTGGAACAAACAAAGGGCAAGCAAGAATAAAATACGAAAGGCTAGAAACTAAAAATGAACTTTGGCTTTGTTATCAACTCTAATCTACACGAGATACCTTTTGCTAGCCTTCTCTACATAATTAGAGTAGCAGCCACCCCTGCTTACAGGATTAGTGTCTTGAATTCTTGTGTACTTCTCTCCGCCAAAGGGAACCAATTGGAATAATCTTCATGTTTTTTTGTTTTCTTCCTTTTCTGTTTGTACTCATTGTGGCTTCAATCCTATTCTTCTAATACAAATGTTAGACATATCTTTCCATGTTAATTGTAGTTGAACATGCTAATTTGAAGCTAAAACTGCACTTTGTGCTCGTGTCTTGAAATTTCAGATTTGAATGGCAATATTCCATTTAACCATGACAAAGTCTGACAGCTGGCAAGTGATTGCCAGTCTGTGATATAGACAGTTCTTGATTAATACAGCTTAGTTGGGGTTGTTAATGCAATACTAATATATTATTTTGAAAGTTTCCATTCCGCTACAGGGAAGGATTTCTCTCATTAATATTTCTAGGACTTTACAAATATGGGTACATTATGATGACCAAGTATAAAACTAAGCTGTAGAATCCCTTTGGAAATATGTGTCATTATTTTTGGTTCACCTCCCATGTTGCAGGTTGACATTTTACTCTGCACTGATTGCTTTCATGATGGGAGATTTGTAGCTGGTCATTCTAGTATAGATTTTATTACAGTGGATTCAACTACAGATTATGGTGATCTAGATGGGGATAGTTGGACTGATCAAGAGACTTTATTGCTTCTTGAAGCAGTGGAGGTTTACAATGAGAATTGGAATGAAATTGCGGAGCATGTTGGTACCAAGTCGAAAGCACAATGCATTCTTCGTTTTCTCCGACTACCTGTGGAAGATGGAAAGTTGGAAAACATCAATGTTTCAAGTTTGTCCTTGTCATCTAATATGAATAATCAAGAGGGTAATGGGAGATTGCATGGTTGCTCAAATGGGGATTCTGCGGGTCTGTCTTACTAAAACAGAAACTTTTGTAACCTCTGCTTGTGATATGGTTTTGATTTCATATCCCTGTACTTGCAGGACCCATACATAACAACAAAGATTCTGATGGCAGGCTTCCTTTTGCAAATTCTGGAAATCCAGTTATGGCACTGGTAGGTGACTGGTAATGATATTCTGAAGTTTGTCATTAGTGGATGCACATGAATTATGCTTAATTAGAAGACAAGGAGGTGGTTATCAGTGCTGCATCTAATATCAGTGTTGCATGAATTATGCAACTTGTTTAGTTGCATTTCTCCTCTTTGAAGGAGAAAATCTCGATTTGTGTTTGATTCAAGTTTATTTTGGTGAAATCATTGTTTTTGTCAGCTTTGAGAGTCTTTAAAAAAAAAAAAAAAAAAAAAAATCCTCCTGAAAAGCTCTCCCAAACATGCAATTAGTGATGATAGATAGTGTCTGAGTTTCACAGCATGTCAATTGTCTATTATATTCTGGAGTTCTTTTTGATTGGATTCTTACGCATTTGATTTTATTGGGTGCATTATTGAAAAGGTTGCCTTTTTAGCCTCTGCTGTTGGACCAAGAGTAGCTGCTACTTGTGCTCATGCAGCATTGGCTGCATTGTCAGAGAATAATTCAGGGGGCACGTCAGATATAGAAGCTTTGGAAAATGATAACGGGTGAGTGTTAGTATGACTTTCAGTTTTTGGTTGAAGTGTTTTTCTCCTAGTTATTCCATTTTCATTTTTAACTTGTACAATGATATCTTGTCATTTGCTACTGTTCTTTTCACCTTCTCTGTCCATAATTTTATTTTCCCTCTGCACCAAGAGCCAGCCTTATTTTATTGTTTATATAATTAGGATTTTTTTATTTGCATCTATGAAGGACAAATGCAGAAAGCATAAATAATAGAGATGGTGGCCATCATGGAGTGGCAAACTCAAATCAGAAAAATGGTTAGTTTTATGGCTGTTTCTTTTTTCAGTTGCCGATGTGTAAATTACACCCCCATTGTCTGGTGAAGTGGTAACACTTAGTGTATAATTCTTTTTAAGAAATGATTCCTTTGATTTCAGAGGACAAGTCAAAAGTACCTGGTTCATGTGCTCAAGATGAGGCTGGGTCTATCCTTCTTTCTGCCGAGAAAGTCAAAGATGCTGCCAGAGCAGGCCTCTCTGCTGCAGCAATGAAAGCTAAATTGTTTGCTGATCATGAAGAGCGGGAAATTCAGAGGCTATGTGCTAATATTGTTAATACCAAGGTACAACTGCTTCCTTTCTTATTTCTTAACATAATTGCTTCAGCCTAACCGGCTGTATACTTCATCCGTGTGTCTGCCATTTTCAATCTGGGTGCATATATATGTATGTGTATGCACTAGTTAAATATTTCTCTTACGGAATAGGCAAATGAAAACAATTTGGGAAAATTTAAAAGCGGCCTGTGCTAGTGTTTCGGTGTGTTAACGTGTTATGTTACGTGTATTGACAGTTGAAAAGATTGGAACTGAAGCTGAAGCAGTTTGCAGAAATTGAAACACAATTGATGAAAGAATGTGAACAAGTTGAGAAGCTGAGGCTGCGGTTTGCTTCTGAACGGTCCCATGTTGTTTCAGCACGTCTAGGAAATGGTGGAACCACTCCTCCAATGAATGTATCAGGCGTTGGTCCTTCCATGATTAACAATAATAGCAACAGTAGGCAGCAAATGATTTCTGCTTCTTCCTCACAGCCCAGTATCTCAGGGTATGGCAACAGCCAACCAGTTCATCCACACATGTCCTTTGTCCCGCGGCCTTCAATGTTTGGATTAGGGCAAAGGTTGCCCCTATCTATGATACAAGAATCGCAGTCTGTTTCTTCAAATTCGATGTTCAATGGCCCCAGTAATGTGCAGCCTACTCCTAATCATTCGTTGTCGAGGCCTATGTCAAGAACTAACTCTGGTTTAGGTTAATTAGGGGTTCGATGGTAGTTTTAAAATATTTAAGATACAATCATTGTATTTGATTATTGTTTTCAGCAGTTACAAGTAGTGCCATGAAATTTGTTTATTTTTATGCGCTATGGTTTCAGTAGACTGAAAGTGTTGCTTAAAAGGAAATAAGTAGGCATTTTATTTATGCTTTGTTTGAATGAGGATGAGGTTGGAAAGTGAAGGAAAGGAGGAGAGTGAAATGTAAAATTGTATGTTTGTGAAGGAAGTAACTGAATTTGAACGGGAAAATAGTAAGAAAGGACATTGGATTGATGTGATTGAAAAAAAATTAACTGTTATATTAAAGATTATTAATATGTATTGTTTATAATTTAAGAATGTCTAAATTTTATTTGAATAGTAAATAATTTTTATATTTGAAGTTTAGAATGAAATAAATATAATTTGAGGATGGAAATATATGTAGTAATATTTTCTAAACTATTTTAACATTTATTAATATGATTTTAAAATGTTTATATATTTAAATTAATATACTTGAAAATTGATTTTGAAATAGAAAATTAATTTGAAATTCAATTAGGTTTACAAATATTTTATGTCTAAATATATTTGAATTATATATTTGTATTTTTAGTTATAACGTTAGTAGTAATATTTGGGTTGATTCCTTGTTCGGATATCAGGTAAAACTTTTTTTTTTTTTTTATATTTATTTGTTTGACATAGTTTCCCTTT